>Ga0316205_10000077_pt1 | contig 223321 bp, 218 predicted proteins | sample 3monthpyrite_MG_FD_204941 | JGI IMG/M metagenome (GOLD analysis project Ga0316205, IMG submission 204941) | Microbial mat bacterial communities from mineral coupon in-situ incubated in ocean water Damariscotta River, Maine, United States -... | ecosystem: Environmental > Aquatic > Marine >... | reverse complement strand
AACTTTGGCCTTAAACTCTGGGTGATGTTGCTTCCGTTTCGACATCTCTGATCTCCTTCGTGTTGAGGATCAGCAGACAACAAATCGCAGCCTACGTCAGTGTCCGAATTTCGGGGGGTAGCTCACCACCTTCCCGTTCTCTGCAAGCTGTCTTGCCTGCCCGTGGAAATTGCGGGCCGAAGGGCAGGCAAATGATCAGCAATCAGTTGATAGCGCCTGTTAACCGACGAAAATCTAATCGGGATTTGTTTCGACATGTTGCAGAGCAACGAAATTCTGCAACGTTGGGGTCAATACGCAGGATTACCGGACTGCTACTTACGCTGGCGTAGGCTCGCCCCTGACTGTGCAATGCTTGTCGCCATTAGTGACCTTTTCGATGCAAACACCTCTAATTGGCTATCCAACATTGCACACACCAACCTTCATCCTCGTCACAGCGCAAGCGTCCGCGTCATTTGTGCGGTTGTCGGTGGCGTTGCCTATGGTGGTTCCTCAAAGAGCCCAAAAAATGTCGCTACTTAATGAAACTGCAGAGCCAGTATCCGCTTGAAAGTGCGCCAAAAGCGACACCAATTCGCTAGCAGAACCAACGAAATTTCACTCACTGTTTGACCGCTCAAACCTCTCTGCCAACGTGTTCCAAGAACAATTCTCCGTGGTTAGATTGTGTTGAACGGTCGTACCGTCGGAAACCAACCATGAGTCAAATTGAATAGTTGCTGCTAAGAATGGTGCTCGAGCTTCGGTTCCCTGGAAAATGATTGGTTTGAAGTAGGATTCCAGTTCAGCAATATCGCCGACAAAGCCAGTTAGCGTTTCTGCTCCTTCAGCATACACCAAAGCAGAGTGAGTAATAAGAAACTCACCAGAAGCACCGAAGAATTCATCGACTAACTTAGCTTCTTCGAGAATATCCTTGGAAAAGTCGACAGTCCGACTATCATTTATTGGAATCGTCAAGGTGCGACTTAGAATTCTGTCAATCAGGACCGAGCGTCCGTCAGTATCACCGGAAGTGGACTCCGCATTCCTATTGCGATTTAAGTCAATCTGTTTCCCGGTAAGGCAGGAATAAACTCCAATGGTCGTATGTCGTGATACAACTAGAGGAAGCTGACCCACATTGTTTATTTTCACCCCAGCTACAATAGTGTTGTCATCGTACTCCTCAAATTTTTCGTCCCCACCAAGGCCAACCTCAATTTCTTCCAAAGTCCATCTTGGTTTCATCGTTTCGAGCAATCTCAAAAACGTCAACGCAGAGTCATTGGAGATTAGCGACTCATTTACGCCAAGCTGAGCTTGGAGAATGTCAGACTGCTTTTGAATTTCGGCCAACTGTAGCTCGGAACTTTCACCCTGTGCTTGAATCGCCCAGAGGGTAAATAAGCCAACGATAGAACTCCCCGCTGCAACCAATGATGCCAGAACAATTGCACTTACTTCGATAATTCTATCATTCATAAAATAACTCCTCCAACAAGTATTAGCCTAGTCAGGAAATACCAGCAAAGGAAGAGGCCCTCTGATCGGGTTTTTGCTGTGGAAGCGTCGTTTCCTCGCCTTGGTATCGGGACGAGGTTTCATTGCTGCACAACAACTTTGGCATCTATCGCCTTCACAAAGTAATGCCGCAGCGACTGTAACTACTACATGCAAACGCCCACCTAAAATTCTGCCCATTCCACCTAAATCCACAGATCACCCGCCCCAACGCAGGTGATACGCAATCATGACCGTCTTGGCCACTGACAGGATGGGGCGGTCATCAACTTGCGCGTTCGGGTGTTGGCTCAATTTTCCTCTAGAGGTCGCCTGAACGCGCACACTTTCTTTGGAGACCAGCCAGTGCAGCTTGACTACGAAATCAACCCGACCGAACAAGACGACAACCTCGTCACCCTGACCTGCCATAAGATGACCCAGCGTGCGACGTCCCAGCCGTTCCCACGCGCCGTGATCTCAACCACGCTGGCCAGCGCCTTTGATCAACGGACTCTGCACCCGCGCTATAACGGCGAATACGATGTGCGTTTCACAAACACAAACGTGCGGATCACCCAGTCCAGCCAAGTGATTGCGGAATTCCCGATCATCTTCGCGCCGAACTTGATCGCTATGGCCCGTGGGACCGAAGGCGACCTGTTCGCATCATAATGGAACACGAAGATGCCCGCTATAGCGCCCGTGGGTGCGGCGAGTTGTTTGCAGCGGTGATCACCCAAGCCTTCCACGACGCGTTCGCCCCACAGGCTTTTAACGCGGGCGAGAAAGAAATGGTTCAACGTGACTCAATTGCTTTCCTGACAGCAAAGTCAGGTGAGTGGCGGGCGCATCGCAATTGGCTTTGTACCCAAATTGGTATCGACGGTGACGCCCTCGCGGAGTCCGTCCGCGAAATGCTCTTGGGCATCACCTCGCCGCACATGAAAGAGAGACAGAATTCGGGTAGGCAAGACGTGATTGCGTTCAAGCCTGCGCAGATCGAAGCCGCCCGTGCTGTCCATCGACAAATGAATGACCGATCACCCGCGCCGCGGCCTATCCCCACGCCGAAACCCGCGCCTGAACCTGTTGCGACAGCGAAGCATAAATCTGTGGTTTTGGAGCCTGATGCATCGGACGTGCTGACTGACTGGTACGCCAATATGAGCGTTACCTGATTTTCCAGATAACTGAGTTATACGACCACCCAAACTGCGCTTGAGCAGGCCCTGATTTGCCACTGATAACACCTATGCGGACCATGTCCCTCCTTTCACGAATGCAAACGAAATGGGGATTGGCAACGGTCCCCATTTTGCATTTCTAAACAGGAGGACCGCCCGTGTCCGAACAGCTAACAACCGCTATCAACGCCTTGCTCAAACAAGTGGAAACACTGACTGAAAAGGCTGCCGAACAAGACAAACGATACGACGATGTTTACCGCGTGAACGGCAAACTTCTCGAACGACTCAAAGGCCCGAAGCCTGCGGACAAGCCAGCAGCTGCGCCCACAGCCGATGACTACGCAAACCTATTGAAGAAGCTTGAAGATGGGATGCGCCCAACGGGCCTTGAGAAGGCACATCGCGAAGGTGATCCCGTGACCATCACGCGCACGGATGCCTTAGATTCCAAACTCTACAGCGCAGCAAAGGCGCAAGCGGCAGAGCTTGGTGTTCCACTGGAAATGATCGACGACCGCCCGTCTGCCCAAGCAGAGCGCCCAGCAACCTATCAATCGCGCGACGTGGACACTTCCATGATCGACACAATTGACGATACCGCGCAAAGACTGCGGTTTGTCCGCCACGACCGGGCGATGGGCGGGGCAGGCCTTGTCGCCAATAGTCTTGCCGCTGAAAAGGACGGATTCAGAATGGTGACGTTCAAGGATGAGAATGACTTGCCGGATCACGTTCGCACGAAGTTGTCTTTGATGGCGTCGGCGGCACACGCTGGAGGTGGCAATGCTGACGAATGAAGAACGCGCTCTACTGCACGTGGCGACCGTCCTTGTTCGCGGCGGCCATATTGATCAATACCAGGTCAGCGAAGACGGTGTTGTCGTAGGGCCGCGCACGCAATTCCAGATCAATGCATCAAGCGACGACGATGTTGCGCTCGTCTCGATGATTTACGCGGTGGCCAATCTGATCAAACTTGGCGGGGTCGATCCTGTTGATGCGGTGGACCATCTTATTGACCTCGGCGTGCGGCATCGTTTTGCCAAGAATGTCGTAAATCAGGTTGTTGGGCGCAGGCATGGCAAGGATTTCCTTTTGGTTTGGGACGTTGTGCGACCGTTGTACGGCCTGACCGTAGCGACGCCCACCGCAGACTTAGGAGACACCTGAAATGGGCAATAAGAACTCCGGCGCGACACACACCATTTCCCTTCGCCCGGACAAAGACGAGATCGTCCGTGACGTTATCCTTGGGAAGCGAACCAAACTCGAGATTGCAGCGCTTTGCGGTATCCATGAGAGCAACGTGACGCGGTATTTTAAGAAACACGTCACCGAAGAAATGCACCGGGAAATCATTGCCGAGGATCGAATGAACCGGGTTGAAAAGGCGACGGGCGTGCTGAACTCGGAAAGGTTGGACGTATCGCGCTCATACGAGAGCCTAGCTCGGCGTGTTGACGCCATCATCACGCAAGCGGAACAAAACGACGACCCAGCGTTTGCGCTCGTGGGGCTAGAGTCGTTGCGCAAGGTGCTCCGTGACATTGCTCAGCTTCAAGGCAAGCTGGCGCAAAACCTGACGGTCAATGTCAGCTTGGCTGAAAGTAAGGAATGGATCGTTATGCGTGAAATTCTGAAAGAGGTCGTTGATCAAGTCCCAGAAGCCCGTGCACCGCTTCTCACGGCGATGCGGCACCATGCGCTTTCCGTGACCAAAGACGATCAAGGGATTGGCTTGTAATGCCTCTGGATGGATTCACTGACTGGCTGCGGGCCGTTGAGCGGGACATTGATCCGGCGGCGAAGATGGCGCACTTCCTGCAAACGGAATTTGCGAATGCGCAGCCGGACCCATGGCAGGTTGATGCCATAACGTCTGACGCGCAGACCGTCGCTTTGCTGGTTTGTCGGCAAGCGGGCAAGTCATGCGTACTGGCGACGCGCGGCGTCCGTGAACTTGAACGCGGCGGCACGACCATCTGTCTCGCTCCTGCCGAACGTCAGACGCGAGAGATCACACGGAAAGTCAGCCAATATCTGCGCTGCACCGATCTTGTTATTGAGCGCGCGACGCAGACAGAAATTGAGTGTTCGAACGGCTCACGTTTCATCGCTGTACCAGCGTCAGGTGCGACGATCCGTGGCTATACTGCCGATCTGCTGCTTGTGGACGAGATGGCCTATCTGCCCGGTCACAACGCCGGTGAAGATGTTGTTGTCGCTCTGCTGCCGATGCTCAAAGACGACGGGCAGACGTTCTATGCGTCTACACCTGCGGGCAAGAACAACATGTTCGCCCAGCTATTCCTCGACGCAAAGCCCGACGACGGTATTCATCGGATCAAGGTTCCCGGCACGTCGATCCCACGTTTAAACGCCCGCGTTGAACGGTTGCGGAAGCAGCTATCAGCGACCCGTTTCAAACAGGAGGTAGAATGCCAATTTCTGACCGATGGTCAGGCGTATTTTGATCTGGCCGTCATCGAGGCCGCCACCAGCATGAAAGGCGCGATATGTCCGAAGCTATAAGCCTCATCGAACGCAACGACGGTACAATCACCAATGACACGGGCGGCGATCCGGCTGTTGCGCAGGTTTTGGGACACCGCCGATATTGGATTGGCTGCGACCTTGGCCAGAGCCATGATTTTTCTTCAACGGTCGTCATTGAGGATGAGCAATTGCCCACAATGCAGGACGGTGTTTGCGTTCTTGGGCCTCGCACATTGACGGTCGTATTTGCGGACAAATTCCGCGGTGCGAGCTACGTTGCCGTTGCAGATTATTTGGTGCGCCTGCGCAACGCAGTCCCGTTTGCCGGAAAGTCGAAACTCGTCATTGACGGCACCGGCTTGGGACGTGTGATGTCCGACCTGCTGAACGATCAAGGTATCGACCATCTCGCCGTGCAGTTCACGAGCGGACAAGAGTGGCGGCGGTCAGGACGGTACATCAACGCATCGAAAACCTTGATGGTGGAGAACACAGCAGTCCTGTTCTCAACGGGCGAGCTTACATTTGCGCATGATCTACCCATGCGCAACGAGCTTGAGGCTGAGCTTGCGTCTTTCACGGTGCAGACAACGGCTGCTGGCAATTCTGTGATAGGGCAATCGCGAACGGCATCAGGGCACGGTGACGCTGCAATTTCGTTGATCATTGGCTGCTTCGCTGCTCAGTACCTCAAACCGCAAACGGTTGGACAGGCGAAGCTACGGGGGTGGTTTTGAGGTCGCTCAACTAGTCGGTTTGGTGCGTGTCGCCATTAGCGGTTCAACCTTAACCGTTCTGTAGCGCGTCCGAAACACACGTAGGACCATCTCAAGAGTCGCTATGAATGTGCTGGTGTGAAAGCTCATGCCTCGCTTCTTACGTTCATGAAGATAGCGCCAATCAATGAACGCGTCAGCGTGTTGACGCAGCACATCTTTGATCCCGAATTCTATGTAGAGCCCATTCGGGTGGTAAGGCACTACCGTCTGCTGGAATTCCTTCTCTAGCCTGTCCTGACTTTCGAGCTTGAGCTCGTCGAACAACTTGGACAGGTTGTGTGTTCTCTTAAAGTCGTCCTTGTCATGGTCAAAGACGTACCAGGCCTTCAACGCTAGCTCCATCGCGAACGCCAACAGCATTTGTTCAACGCCTGAATGATGCCGTTCGCCGGGGGCGCGGTCTTCCCAAACCAGATCGCGGTCAAAGCTCTGCGCTTGGCGCAAGATCGAACTTGCGTACTCACCTAGTTCAATGCCCGTTGTTAGTCGTTTGCTCATCAAGATGCCAATCTGAGGAAATCAAATCCATGGTGTCAGGCAGCCTGCAGCCATGCCAACATTTGCTGTACTTCCTTGTAGTCCGGTAGACCATTCCTAAAGTTTTGATCCTGCAGCTTAGTCAAGAAAGCGAGATGGGCAGCAGGCTTCTTTGACGACAAATCCAAATGAGTTTCGATGGCGCCTTTGCACCAACACCAGATCCCCTCATTCTTTAGATGGTCATGTATTGATCGAATATGCGCTTCAGCGTCAGGTTCATTTGCCATCATCGTGTATGCTGCAGCTGCTTTGGTGCCATTGGTTTCATTTACGGGGAGTCCATGACTCAACGTACACTTTTTCTCTGCTTCGAGTCTGGTAAGGATGCTTAGACATCCAACAACTCCGGCGTGATCCGCTGGGATCATGTTTTGCTTTATCGCGGCTCGAAAAGCGAAGTCCAGATCGACTACCGCCTTTGTTGGGATACCCATTGCACGTAAGACCTTCATCGCGTTTGGCACATTTTCGACACCTCCAAGCGCCACCAGTCCAATTTTGTTTTCGTCGAGCGTGCTGCCTATCTCAGTGCAAAACACTTCTGGTAGCAATCTTTGTTCAGTAGCTCCCTCGGCCAACACAACACGCTCGGAAAACAACACTTTTGCTGCATTTGTCAAAGTGAACAGCGTTTCGGATTGGCTCTGAGCACCATCTATAGTGGCCTGAACGGCATCGCGAATACGCGGGTAGGCGCGTGTCCCAGCTTCCTTGTTGCGACGTATTAGCAAAGTATTTGGAGCGTCTTCACGCGATATCATCGCGGGCGAATGGGTCGAAAACAACACCTGATAGCCTTCAACAGAAAGCCGTGAGAGCGAGGCACGGACAAGTTCCACCGCCTGTGGATGGAGGTATAGTTCAGGTTCGTCGATCAAAAGCAAAGTCGTCCGTCCAGCGCCAACATCAGTGTTGCGTTTGATCTCGGACAAGCACTTTACCAAGGCAATCTGTACAGACCGCTGCGCACCATGTCCAAATGATCCTGCGTCGCGACCGTTGGGGTTAGCAAACTCATCTTCAAATATTTTGATCGTTGCTCCTTTGAGGAAATCTCCGAACTCTGGCGTAGGAATATGAGTCTTCGCTCGGACGCCGGGAAAGAACTTCGCCAATTCATTTTGGATCTGAGCATCCAAGTTTATCAAATTTTGATCTTTGTCCGGACTATCTGCTGAAAGCTTAGATGCAATGTCGGCTAGTGCATCGTTGACTGGTGCAGCATGTGTTTCTGTAATCGGCGTGATTATTTCTTTGATCAGTTTTCCGATAGTTGTGCTTGTTCCAAATTTGGCAACGTCCTCCGTGGCGTTTTCCATAGCTCCGATAAAGACTGGCTCTGGGAAAAGCTGAGAGATCGCAGCATCTATCCCAGCCGGGTTCACTGCCCACACCATGTCACCAGCATCCGTCTGTTTCAGTACCTGAAGAGGCATGTCTTTTGCCTTGGCGTCTGGTTCTGACTGCTCACGCTTGATATGTAGCACCTTGTTGATGACCAAAGGTTCGATCTTGGGGCGGTGTGTATCTCCCAACGCGGCAAGGACATCTTCATCAATGCCAACAATCTTTGCCGACACGCTGACTAACTTTTCTGGATCATTGAAATCTGCAGCAGGTAGGCTCGATTTCTTGATAAGCCAGCTTACAGCGTTCAGGATGTTAGTCTTTCCGGCATTGTTGTATCCGACTAGCGGTGTGTAGGCTGCCAAAGGGAACTCAGCCTCAATAATAGATTTGAAATTTTCTACTCGTAAGTTTGAAATCTGATGCATCTGCTTCCTCCATAGACTCCCGTAATGCGAGAGTTGGTGTCAGATAATACCCGCATTGAGGCAAAATTATGCACAAGCTCGTCGAACGATGACGGTGATCATTCGGGCTTCTATTGCTGTTGACTTATACTTGAACGCAGAATAACAGCCATGTCGTTGCCAGTACCTTTTCCGAGACTGGCCCCAATCTGCGCATCGCTGATTGCTTGATGGAAGCAAACACCAAGCTGGTGTCGGTTTCCATATGGGTTCCGATGCCCCAAATTCGGAAAGTATCGATATGTACATGACTAACCTTTGGCCGGTAGACCCGGTGGAACAGACTGAACTACTCCAGATGGAAGAGGCGGTCGAAGCCGCTCAGCGCGAACGAATGCAACAATGGCATGCAGAACTTGCAGCGATGGATCGTCACGCGCGATACAGAGCAAAGCACCAAACGAAGCGTCGCTATGACCAAGCTCTTCGACGAGCGATTGAGCATAACGCGTTGCCAACATGGATAACTAACGATCAGTTGAAAGCCATTCGCAGGAAGTACGAAAAAGCTGTCGAACGTGAGTTTTGGACAGGTGAACCTTATGAGGTTCACCACGAAGATTCATTGCATGGCGAATGCCCAGAAACTGGCAAACATATAGTTTGTGGATTGCACGTGCCTTGGAATCTGGTCGTCACAATACGCGAAGAAAATCGCAAGCTTGGCGCAACAGTCACTGACGAATGCCTAAGCGCTTTCAACTCAGACCCTCTCAGTTCAATACCAGATGATGGCGACGACAAGATTCCATTCTGATCGTCTCTAACAACGCAATGTCGCAGAGATGTTGCAGAACCTAGATCGCAGAACAAAGGTCGCCCCAACGGGCGGCCTATACCGACTTGGTTTTCTTGGAATAAAATGGTGAGCCGTGATGGGTTCGAACCATCGACCTACTGATTAAAAGTCAGTTGCTCTACCAACTGAGCTAACGGCCCACTAGGGGCGCTACTTAGAAAGGCGTACCGCTATGGTCAAGCCCCAAATGCCTCTCACCGCTGGATAACTTGTCTGCCTTGGCCTATATCGCCGACATGGCCACAAACGACTCATCATTTTTGCCCTTCATGAAGATGCACGGGCTGGGAAACGACTTTGTTGTCGTTGACGAACGGGGAATCAGCCCGCGCGTGAATGAGGCCATGGCAGTGGCCATGGCGGACCGACATCGTGGGGTCGGGTTTGATCAGCTTGCCGTGCTGTCTGAAACGCCTGACGCCGATGTCCGGCTGGTGTTCTGGAACAGTGATGGCACGCAAGCCGGGGCCTGCGGGAACGCGACCCGCTGCATTGCGCGGCATGTGATGGACCAGAAAGGAACCACTGCGCTGACCTTGCAGACCGCGCGTGGTGTGTTGCGGGCGCAGGACGCTGGCAATGGGCTGACATCGGTGAATATGGGGCATCCACAGCTTGCATGGCAGGATGTGCCGCTGGCGCGCGAGATGGATACGCTGGAATTGCCAATAGAAGGCGCGCCGACGGCGACAGGCATGGGTAATCCGCATTGTACGTTCTTTGTTGATGACGCCGAAGCGGTTGATCTGGCTGCCAGGGGCGCAGAGCTTGAGCATCACCCGCTTTACCCCGCGCGCACCAATGTGCAATTCGCCAGCCTGATCGGCCCTGACCACCTGCGGATGCGGGTGTGGGAGCGGGGGGTCGGGATCACGCTTGCCTCTGGCTCTTCTTCTTGCGCCACCGCGGTCGCTGCGGCCCGACGCGGGTTGACGGGCCGGGATGTGACGATTGAGCTTGATGGTGGCACGCTCGCGGTCAGTTGGCGTGAGGATGGGGTCTGGATGACCGGCCCGACTGCCCATGTCTATGATGGGCAATGGCGGCTCACATGACCAGGGCCGCGCCGATCTTTTCCAACCACGGGTGTCGTCTGAACGCCTATGAGACCGAGGCGATGAAAGACCTCGCCAGCGCCGCAGGCGTCGAGAATGCGATTGTGGTGAATACCTGTGCGGTGACGTCCGAGGCCGTACGCAAGGCGCGTCAGGATATTCGCAAGCTACGCCGCGATCACCCGGAGGCGAAACTGATTGTGACGGGCTGTGCCGCGCAGACCGAGCCGGATACCTTTGCCAGGATGGGCGAGGTCGATGTGGTTCTTGGCAATACCGAGAAGATGAACCCGGCGACCTGGGCTGGCATGGCTCCTGATCTGATCGGTCAGACCGAGCCTGTGCAGGTTGATGACATCATGTCCGTCACTGAAACCGCCGGGCACCTGATCGACGGGTTCGGAACCCGAAGCCGCGCCTATGTGCAGGTGCAGAATGGCTGCGACCACCGCTGCACTTTCTGCATTATCCCTTATGGCCGCGGGAATTCGCGGTCGGTGCCTGCTGGTGTTGTTGTGGATCAGATCAAGCGGCTGGTGGATACAGGGTATAATGAGGTCGTCCTGACCGGCGTTGACCTGACCAGTTGGGGTGCTGACCTGCCCAGCGCGCCGAAACTGGGTGATCTGGTGATGCGTATCCTCAAACTGGTGCCAGACCTGCCGCGGCTGCGGATCAGTTCGATTGACAGCATCGAGGTGGATGAAAACCTGCTGTGCGCGATTGCGACCGAACCGCGCCTGATGCCGCATCTGCACCTGTCGCTGCAACATGGTGACGACATGATCCTCAAGCGGATGAAACGTCGCCACCTGCGTGATGATGCCATCGCCTTTTGTCAGGAGGCGCGCAAGCTGCGCCCGGACATGACCTATGGTGCCGACATCATCGCCGGATTCCCGACCGAAACAGATGCGATGTTCGCCAATTCGCTGGCCATGGTGGAAGATTGCGATCTGACGTGGTTGCACGTCTTTCCCTATTCGCCGCGCCCCGGCACGCCAGCCGCCCGGATGCCGCAGGTGAATGGCAAACTGATCAAGGATCGCGCGGCGGCCCTGCGCGCGGCGGGGACAGATCAGGTGGACCGCCACCTCAAGGCGCAAGCGGGCAAAACCCATCACATCCTGATGGAAAACGCGCGCATGGGCCGGACCGAGCAATTTACCGAAGTCCTGTTCGACACCGACAAGCCAGAAAGCCAGATCGTGCAGGCGCAAATCACGGGATTTGCTGGCCAACACCTTACAGCATGACGACCCTTCCCATCCTTTGGACGTTTCGGCGTTGCCCCTATGCCATGCGCGCGCGGCTGGCGATCCGCTCCAGCGGGCAACAGGTGGTGCTGCGGGAAGTCCTGCTCAGGGATAAACCTGCGCCCTTTCTTGCAGCGTCGCCCAAAGCCACTGTGCCTGTCGTGCAAGACGGCGATGCGGTCATCGAAGAAAGCCGCGATGTCATGCTTTGGGCGCTGGGCCGCAGCGACCCCGAAGGCTGGCTGGATATGCCGCCAGAGGGCCATACCTTGATCGACAGGAACGACGGGCCGTTCAAAATCGCACTGGATCACACAAAATACGCTGTGCGTTTCCCCGACCGGGACGAGGCCGAGGAACGCGCCAAGGCGATGGTGTTCCTGAATGATCTCAACAACCGGCTGGGCCAAAACACCTTTCTCATGGGTTCCAAACCTACCTTGGCTGATATGGCGATCCTGCCTTTCGTGCGCCAATTCGCGAATACCGACAGGTCCTGGTTCGATGCGCAGGGGCTTGGCCGGCTTACAGAATGGCTGGATGATTTTCTTCGCTCTGACCGCTTTCGCGCGATCATGACGAAATATCCGCCTTGGCAAAGCGGGCAGGATCAGGTCTTGTTTCTCTGACCTCAAACAAGGACCAACTCTCATGCAATTGCTCGTCTCGCCAGCATCCCCATTCGTGCGCAAGGTGCGCGTGCTGATCCGCGAAGCGGATCTGATGGACACTGTGCAGGAGGTGAACGTCGCGACATCTCCCTTGAATTCCGCGCCCGAAGTAGTGGCGGCCAATCCGATGGGCAAAATCCCGGCTCTGATCCGCGACGACGGTCCGGCCATCTATGACAGCCGCGTCATCACCCGGTTTCTGGACGATCTGGCGGGGGCAAACCTGTACCCGGCAAGCCGTATCTGGGAAGTCCTGACGCTGGAGGCAACGGCGGATGCGATCATGGATGCCGCTGTTTCAATGGCCTACGAGGCGCGGCTTCGGCCGGCCGAAGAGCAATCTGAGAACTGGATCGAGGCGCAATGGGCCAAGGCGGCGCGCGGAATTGCAGCGGTCAACACCCGCTGGATGAGCCATTTGACAGGGCCGCTGAATATCGGGCAGATCGGAATGGCCTGCGCGCTATCCTATATTGACCTGCGCCATGACGCGCGCGGCTGGCGCAACGGACACGAAGCGCTGGCAAAGTGGCACGCTGAATTCTGTGCAAGGGACAGTATGGTCGCCACGAAACCCCAGTAGTGACTTTAGAAATTGAAACTCACGCCCAAGTTGACGGCGTTTGTGAAAACTTCTGTCTCCAGGGTGCCGCCCGTATCAAGGTCAGCCTTGTTTGACGAGAACGAGCCCTTGTATTCACCAAAAACCGACCATTGGTCATTGATCGGAACCGACGCCCCGGCAAGCCAGGTGGCGGCTGGACCGGTCAGTTGATAGCCATAGGTTTCAGAGAGAGGATTTTCCACTTCGACATACGGCAGGGCAACCCCGATACCCCCGCCCACATAGGGGGTCACGTCGCCAAAAGCACGGTTCCACCGGCGGTAGGCATTGATGGTCAGTGTGTTCAGACCATCGGTGAACTCAAGAACGTCAAAACCATCTGGCAAAGACCCTTCCGGCGGGTAGACTTTGCTGTGGGCAAGATCCAACCCGAAACCAAATGTCGGGGATTTCCACTGTGTCACCCGAATCCCATAGTAGGGTGGCGCCTCAAAAGACCGGCCTTCCCAATCCTGCGTAAATTCCGTGTCAGCGATGACAGAATCGCCCTGAATCGAAATTTCAGAGTCCGGTGCCGTCTGCACGCCGCCATAAAAGCTGAGCTCCACTTGCGCTGTCGCGAAAGCAGGAGCAACCATCAAACTGATGCATAGAGCCAATGCATGTTTCATCTTGGGTAGTCCGTTGTGAGTGATCGGTTCCTTGACTAAACTTCTGCGCCATGGCTGACAACAAAACATTAACCGCCGGTTTCGTCTTGGTGGTGCATGTGGCGCGCCTGACACAACTATCCGTCAATTATGGAGAAAATCCGCCTACATTCTGTCACAATGGGCGGATTCCGGTGCAAACTCGGATTGATGTTGACCTGTCGAGGCCATCAAACCGAAAGCTGATTCTCTGATGCGCGTTTTCTGAGTGTTCTGTGTTAGCGCCCAACAGCGATTTCATATGCTCCTGCGCCTGATTGTCCGCTGGACCTTGATTGGTTTGATAGGTAAACATCGGCGAAATTGGCCGTTGTTCCATCGGTCTAGTTGTTCGTGCGGGCGCTCAGCCCATCAAGAGAATCGGAGATGCATCCCGTGTCACATGCAGAAGACCACCAGGGCACACGCCGCGATTTCCTTTACTACACAACCGCAGGTGCGGGTGTTGTGGTGACAGGTGCCGCGGTTTGGCCATTGGTAAACCAGATGAACCCTTCCGCCGATGTTTTGGCGCTGACCTCGATCCGCGTTGACATCAGCGGTGTCGAGCCAGGCACGCAATTGACCGTGCTGTGGCAAGGCAAGCCCGTCTTTATCCGGTCCCGGACCGAAGCAGAGATCGCCGAGGCGCGCGCCGTCAGTCTGGATGATCTACCGGATACAAACAGCGAGAACGCAAACCTGCCTGATGATGCTCTGGCCACAGACGAAAACCGCGCTTTGTCAGAAGACGGCCAATGGCTTGTTCAGATTGGCGTTTGCACGCATCTTGGCTGTGTGCCGCTGGGTGAAGCCGGTGAATTCGGCGGTTGGTTCTGCCCTTGTCACGGATCGCACTACGACACCGCCGGCCGGATCCGCAAAGGTCCCGCGCCGCGCAACCTCGATATTCCCCTCGCGTCCTTCGCGGACGAAACAACAATTCAACTGGGTTAAGGAGAGAAAGCCATGGGCGGAATTCCCCACGACCATTACGAGCCTAAGTCCAAAGGCGAAAAGTGGCTTCACGAGCGTCTGCCGATTGTCGGCCTGCTCTATGACACATTGATGATCCCCACACCCAAGAACCTGAACTGGATGTGGATTTGGGGTATCGTGCTTGTTTTCACGCTTGTGCTGCAAATCGTCACCGGCGTTGTCCTGGTGATGCACTATGTGCCGCAGGTCGACATGGCCTTCCAGTCGGTTGAAAGCATTATGCGCAATGTGAACGGCGGCTATATGATCCGTTACTTCCACATGAACGGCGCTTCACTCTTCTTCCTGGCTGTTTACGCGCATATCTTCCGGTCCCTCTACTATGGGTCCTATAAGTCTCCGCGCGAAGTGACATGGATTCTCGGCATCCTGATGTATGTCCTGATGATGGGAACCGCTTTTATGGGTTACGTTCTGCCATGGGGCCAGATGTCGCTGCACGGAACAGCCGTGATCACAGGCCTGTTTGGTGCGATCCCGTTCATCGGTGAATCAATTCAGGTCTGGCTGCTGGGGACGCCGAACGGGTCGATCTCGCAGCCTGCGTTGAACCGCTTCTTTTCCTTGCACTATTTGTTGCCCTTCATTCTGCTGGGTCTGACAATCGTACACGTCTGGGCGTTCCACACGACCGGCAACAGCAACCCGACAGGTGTTGAAGTCCGCCGCGACTCCAAAGAAGTCGCCCAGAAAGACACGCTGCCCTTCTGGCCATACTTCGTCATCAAGGATCTGTTCGCATTGGCCGTGATCCTTGCATTGTTCGTTGCCGTCGTCGGGTTCATGCCAAACTATCTGGGCCACCCCGATAACTACATTCCGGCAAACCCGCTGGTCACACCGGCAGCCATCGTCCCTGAATGGTACTTCCTGCCATTCTACGCGATCCTGCGTGCCTTTGACCAAGAGGTCTGGCTGGTCATCGCGGTCAACTGGCTCACATTCGGGATCATCGATGCCAAGTTCTTTGGTGTTCTGGCCATGTTCGGCTCCATCGCTGTCCTGGCGCTGGCCCCATGGCTGGATACGTCCACCGTGCGGTCAGGACGCTATCGTCCGATGTTCAAATGGTGGTTCTGGCTGTTCGTTGTGAACTTCATCATGCTGACATGGGTGGGTGCCCGTCCGGCCGAAGGGATTTATCCCTACATTGCGCTGCTTGGTGCAACCTACTGGTTTACCTACTTCCTGGTGATCCTGCCACTGCTTGGCGTGATCGAAAAGCCAGCGACACCACCGGCGACTATCGAAGATGACTTCAATGCGCATTACGCGCCGAAAAGCGACGGTGACAAGCCTGCCGCAAATCCGGCCGAGTGAGAAAGGACAAAGACATGCTCCGAAGATTTACACTGACCGCCGTAGCTGCTTTTGCCCTGACCACCGGGCAGGCGATGGCGGCTCCTACCGGCGGAGAAATCACCGACTTTGATTTCTCGTTCGAGGGTCCATTTGGCAGCTATGACCAGCTTCAGCTTCAGCGCGGCCTTCAGATTTATACGCAGGTCTGTTCGGCCTGTCATGGTCTGGACCTGGTTGCGTTCCGCACCCTGTCTGACGAAGGTGGCCCAGGCCTGCCAGAAGAGCAGATGCGCGCATACGCCGCGTTCTATGAGGTCTATGACCAAAGCTTGCTTGAAGGCGAAGGTGACTTCCGCCCGGCAGGTCCGACCGACAAGTTCCCCGGTTCAAACCTGTCCAGCGCCCCTGATCTGAGCCTGATGGCCAAGGCGCGTGCCGGCTTTAGCGGGCCATATGGCACCGGCATCAGCCAGTTCGTGAACGGCATGGGTGGCGCTGAATACATTGCCTCGCTGATGACAGGCTACCTTGAAGAGCCGGAATGCGCCCTGAATGGTGGCCCAATCGACGGGTTCTACAATGTTGCCTTCTCTGTTGGTGCCTACCCCGACAGCTGCCTCGACAAAAAAGGCAAGCGCACGGTGCCGGGTTCCTGGATTGCAATGTCGCAGCCACTTTGGGGCGACGATGTGGAATTCGCGGATGGATCCCCGACTGATGTGGAATCCCTCTCAGAGGACGTCGCGGCCTTCCTGATGTGGACCGCGGAACCAAAGCTTGACGCGCGCAAGCAGGCCGGCCTGACGGGTGTGTTGTTCCTGACGGTGCTGTCGGTGCTTTTGTACCTGACAAACAAGCGGTTGTGGGCGCCACATAAGAACAAGGAATAATCTGATCAGTCAGATGACTTTCCAAAGGCCCGCTGGAAACAGCGGGCCTTTTTTGTAGGGCAGAAACAGTCTAGCCCCGTTTCCTGAAAGCCTGCCAACCTTGCCCCAGATAATCGGCCAGCGCTGGCGGAGGGTTATCGAGCAGCTTTTTCGTGGCAACCGGCCCGGCAACCTGCCCTCCTGCGACCAGGGCAGACAGGCCCGCAACACGGCGCGCATCGGCTGGATCATGGGTCACCATGATGACCGTCTTGCCGGCGGCATGCAGCTTGTTGCGGACCAGATCCAGCATTTCATCCTTGAGCGCGGGGCCAAGGGCCGCAAAGGGTTCGTCCAGCAAGACCAGCGGGCGGTCTGCCACCAGCACCCGGGCCAAGGCTACCCGGCTTTGTTGGCCGCCAGACAGCGCGCCGGGCTTGCGATCGCCAAAACCATCCAGGCCCACCTGCGCAAGGGCAGCCTTGCAGGTTTCCGTTTCCTGGCCGGACAAACGCAGGTCAGCGCGCAGCCCCAGCCCCACGTTCTGCAATGCTGTGAGATGGGGAAACAGGTTATTATCCTGAAACAACATGCTGACGGGCCGCTGACCGGGGGTCAGATCCGACAGATCCTCGCCTTGCCATAGCACCCTGCCGCTGGCCGGTGATAGAAAACCAGCAATGGCGGAAAGCAACGTCGACTTTCCTGCTCCTGACGGCCCGATGAGGGAAATCACGTCGCCCGCTGGAAAAACCGTGTCCGCCGAGAGCTTGAACCCGCCGTGTCTCAGCGTCAGATTGTCAAAAATCAGCATTGCCGCGCCCCCATCGGTCACAGATCCAGAACAGCGCAAGGCTCAGTCCCAGCAAAAGCAGCGCTGCACTTGCTGCTGTCTCCATTCGGTAGGCCCCCATCAGACGATACATCGCCAATGGCAATGTCTCTTCCAACTGTCCCGCAAAAAGTGTGACCACCCCCAGATCACCCATCGATAAGGCCGCCGCCAGACCTGCGGCAAATCCCAGGGGGCGGCGCATGCGCGGCAGGACGACCAACCGCAGCCAGGACCAGCCAGACATCCCCAATGACGCGCCCAGGCGGCCATAATCTTCCCGGACCTGCGCGGCTGCCGGCGCAATTGCCCGCAACGCAAAGGGCAGGGCAAGGGTTGCATTGACCAGCAACGTCACCAGCAAGGCCACATCCGCTGGCCGGATGTAAGGAAAGACAATCAGGAATGCTCCGGTCCCCACAACCAGACCCGAGGCCGCCAGCGGCAGCACTCCGATCACGGCAACCAAAAAGCCGCCCCGCACAGCCAATGCCAGCGCCATGGCGACACAAAGGGTCGCCGCGCCAATGGCCACCAGTACCGAACGCAGCGCGGCCGCCCAGATCGACACAGGCATATCCATGAGTCCCGGCAAGCCCCGAAGGACAACCATTGCCAGCGGCACAAGAAGAAACAAGGCCGCAGCAATGATCCACAGGCTGTCCACACTCACGCGGGCCTTGTCCCAGCGTTGCACCGTTCGATCAAGACCGCGGCCAGACGGGGCCTCAGACGTGATCCGCATCGCAAGGATTGCCGCTGACACACAAAGCGCAAATTGCACGCCGGCCAGCAGTGCCGCCTTGCCAAGATCAAATTCAAACCGGACCGCCTGATAAATGGCCAGTTCCACTGTCGTGGCGCGCGGCCCGCCGCCCATGGTCAGCGCGACGGCAAAGCTGGTCAGGCAGATCAGGAAGATCACCAGAAACGTCGCAGGAACGACCGACCGCAACATTGGCCACTCCAGCAGGCGCCCCACTGGCGCATTCAAAGTGGCCACCAGACGGAACCGCTCTGCCGGGATCGAAAGCCACCCTTGCAGGATCAGCCGGATCGCGAGTGGTAGGTTAAAGAACACGTTTGCCAGGAGAACACCCTGAAGCCCGAAAATCGAAACCGGGCCGAGGCCAAGCCATTCCATCAAGCCGTTGAACACACCGTTTCGACCGAACACGGCGAGCAATCCAAAGACAGCCACAATGACTGGCAACAAGAAGGGCGCACCCAGCAAGGTAATCAACAGGTCCCGCCCAAAAAACCGGCGGCGGGCCAGGGCGCGGGCCACCGGGATCGCCAGGATCACACTGATCGCCGCCGATAAAAACGCCTGCAAAACCGTAAACCGGATCGCGGCCCAGTCGGCGGCGGCCAGCCCGCCCGCCCATTCGGCCCGCCAGGCCACAGCGCCCAGCGTGCCAAATGTCAGCAAAAGCACCAGCGCCGCGGCCGCGGCGCCGGGCCATCGCGGGACTATCGGGACAGCGCTGTGCGCCATTCGTCCAGGGCCATTTCACGCCGTGCAGCCGCATCCTGAGGAGCCAACAGCAAGGATGCCTCGGGGACGATGAGCGTTTCAAATCCCGCTGGAAGTCCTGCGGCCGGTGTGACCGCCGGATACATCCAGTTGGTCGTGGGGATCACGCTTTGGAAGGCGTCCGACACCATGAACGCCATGAACTGATCCGCCAGCTCCGGATGAGCTGTGCCTGCCACCTTGCCCGCAACCTCGACCTGCATGTAATGGCCTTCCGCAAAGGCCCAGGCCACTTTGCTGTCATCCTCTTCGGCGATGAGGTGATAGGCTGGCGATGTGGTATAGGATAGCACCGCGTCGGCTTCACCCTCGAGGAACATGCCATAGGCTTCGGACCAGCCCGGGGTCACCGTGACGATATTGTCCGCCAGATCGGACCACAGGTCGGCGGCCTCATCTCCATATGCGGCCTCGATCCACATCAGCAGGCCCAGGCCGGGGGTTGATGAACGCGGGTCCTGTATCACGATGCTGATGTCGCTGTTGGCCAGATTGCGCAGGGAAGTCGCCTGCCGCTCGCCCGCGTTGCCGACAAATGCGAAATAGCCCCAATCAAAGGGCAGGAATTCCGTGTCGGTCCATGCGATCGGCAGATCAAAGTCCACATCCACGCCATGTGGCGCGAACAGACCTGTTTCGCGGGCGGCTGCCGTCAGGTTGGTGTCCAGGCCCAACACAATATCCGCATCGGTGCGGGGACCTTCCAGTTGCAGTCGGGCCAGCAGGGCCGCGCCATCACCCGCCCCCACGAATTGCAGATCGCAGGCACACTCCGCCTCAAAAGCGGCCTCAACTGCGGGGCCGGGGCCCCACTCACTGACAAAGCTGTCATATGTCAGGACTTGCAGCACCGGGGCCTCGGCCAAGGCACCCGTGGCACCAAGGACAAGTCCCGCAGCAGCTGGCAGATAGGTGGTATTCTTCATCGTATCCTCCAAATGCGACGGGCGGATCGGGGGATAGCGTCAATGCTAAACCTTCCCTCCGCCGGTCTTAACCGGTTCAGGTTCAACGGGTCCGCGCTATGCGCATCTCAGCCAAAGGATGGCCCCCCGAGGTAAGCTCTTGCTAGTGTGCAATGCGCTTGAGGGCAAGTGAAACCTCTTGAGCCTGATTGCCCGCCCAGCTAGACCCGTGCGGCAAAGGGGTATGCATCATGTCGATCAACAGCTTCGGTCATCTGTTCCGCTTCACCACCTGGGGTGAAAGCCACGGACCCGCCTTGGGGGCCACAGTTGACGGCTGCCCGCCCGGCGTGCCTCTGGAACCTGCGATGATCCAGCAGTGGATGGACAAACGCCGCCCCGGATTGAACAAGAACACCACGCAGCGGAATGAACCAGATGCTGTCAGGATCCTGTCCGGGGTCTACGAAGGCTGCACAACCGGCACGCCAATCCAGCTGATGATAGAGAACACCGATCAGCGGTCCAAGGACTATGGCGATATCCTCAATACCTTCCGGCCCGGCCATGCCGATATCACCTATCACCAGAAATACGGGTTGCGCGATCCACGCGGTGGCGGGCGGTCCTCGGCGCGCGAAACCGCAGCGCGGGTGGCTGCTGGCGGTGTCGCGCGCGAGGCAATTGCCGCCATCGCGCCGGGTGTGCAGATCAGGGGCTACATGACCCAGATGGGCACCAAGGCGATCGACCGTTCCAAGGTGGATTGGGACCAGATCGACCAGAACGACTTTTTCTGCCCCGATGCAGAGGCCGCCGCCGCGTGGAATGACTATCTGACATGGCTCCGCAAGGACGATCACAACTCGGTCGGCGCGATCATCGAGGTCGTCGCGCGCGGGGTGCCGGCGGGCATCGGCGCACCTGTTTATGCCAAATTAGACACTGATCTGGCGGCAGCGATGATGTCGATCAACGCCGTAAAGGGTGTTGAGATCGGCGAAGGAATGGCGGCGGCGAGCCTCACAGGGCGCGACAATGCCGATGAGATTTTCATGGGGCCGAACGGGCCGGAGTATTCATCCAACCATGCCGGCGGTATCCTTGGCGGGATCAGCACCGGGCAGGATATCGTCGTGCGGTTTGCGGTGAAGCCAACCTCATCCATCCTGTCGCCCCGCAAGTCGATCCGCATGGATGGGACACCAACCGAGGTTGTCACCAAGGGGCGGCACGACCCCTGTGTTGGCATCCGCGCAGTGCCTGTCGGAGAAGCGATGATGGCTTGTGTGATCCTCGATCATCTTCTGCTTGATCGCGGTCAAACAGGTGGCATACGCGGGCAGATCGGATAGGGCGGGCTGAAACCCGGCCTATTGTTTGGACAGCTGCACCGCCAGAATTCCACCGGCGATAATCGCGACACCCACGATATCCAGCACGCCAATCCGCTCTCCCAACAGCGCCGCCGCAATGGCGACGCCCAGAAACGGATTGAGAAAGTGAAAGGTCGATGCCTTCACCGCCCCGATCCTCCCCACCAGCAGGAACCACACGAGGGTCGCCGCCAGGCCCGGAACCAGCGTCGTATAGACAAAAGCCACGATCAGTTGCCAGCTCCATGTGACATCCCAGACTTCGACTGTCAGGGCGGGAATCCATAGAAGCGCGCTGCCAACCAGCATTTGCAAACCGACGATCATCAACACATTTCCGCCCGACGACGCCCCGCTGACGGCAAGTGTGGCGATGGTCAGCGAGACAACCCCGATGACAGTCAGGGCCAATCCATAGACATCCACGCCTCCCTGCAAACGCGCGCCCATAATCAGAACAACCCCGATCAGCCCCGCGATCAGTCCGGCAATACCCAAAGGGCGCACGGACCGCCCGAACACGCTCCACCCGACCAATGCCACAAGCAGCGGCATCGTCGAGGCGATGATCGCCGCCAGTGATGCCGGGATCGTCTGCATCGCGACAAAGTTCAGTCCCAGATAGAGCGCGTTCTGACAGACGCCGAAAATCACGACGCCCTGCCATTGGCGGCGGCTCAGCCGCGCCGATTGACCCAGCGCCCAGGCAATGCCCACGCCAATGGCCCCGGAAATTAAAAAGCGCAACGCCAGCGCGCTCAACGGCGGCGCATATTCCACGATGACTCGCGCGGAAGTAAAGGCTGAGGACCACATGAGGGCGAAAGCGAGGCCCATTGCCATTGCACGAATATCCATGGGCCCTCTTTGAAGGTTCGCAGCAGAAATCACTAGGGGTATCTGAGTTGCAGGATCTGTCACCTGTTACCCAAAGAGGCTGAGGCTCCTACCGAAATCTCATCTTTCGATCGATTTTCTCAGATCCGCTCAGGAATCTGCGCCATATATGTGCGGCTTCCGCATAGATTGATTCCAGAATCACGCCTCTTGCGCCTGCGCGAAAGCGGCGGAGTGTTCTCAGCATAAGCTTGCTGTCCCCATCAGCTCTGGCTTTGAGGACATTCGACATGACGCCTCTTGAGATTTCGAATGGATCTCCGGAGGCTTGGAAGTTGCCTGATGTGTTTCCGACAATGAGCCCTTGCATGAGGGTATATTCCAATGCGCGGGTATCGAAGCATTTCTTCGTTTGGTTCAGCCGCAGCAGGTGGGCAACCCACGTCTGGTACTCTGTCTTGTCAAATCTGGGATCCGACATTTTCATTCTGCTCAATGCCTCGATGAACACACCATCCTTTTCCGATAATGGACCAATCAAACGTTCAAAATTGAATTTGATGGTCGCATCGCGGACGCTGTCCTGCTCAGCTTTCCTGTTGTTTGTAATCGATCTTTCGTGTTGCCGATAATATGTTACCGGAACAGGAATGCTGCGTCCTGATGCCAAGGGCGCAACAGCCATATTCCTGACGGCCCAATCATAGTCCACTCCTGCATTCAAATGGGTTGGAAATGGGACGCGGGTGAACTCTTTTCTGAATGCAAATGTCGGAAACTGCCCGGGCATACCAAGCAAGCCGCGCGTTTCCAAGTCACCAAAACGCTTGTCTGATGGGCGACCACCTATCCAGTTCATGAATTTCTCGCCGAAGACGGTAAAGGACAACAATTCAACATCTGGGTGAGTAAGGAAGTACTTTGCCGTCAGTTCCAGTCGATCGGCCGTACTGACATCGTCAACATCTGCAATCGCCAGGATCTCGCCGGTCGCGTTTTCGATGGCGGTGTTCAGTGCGGCAGAGCGTCCACCCCCGTCACCTTTGATGACAACGAACCTGCTGTCCCCTTCGGATACCTTCCGCATCACTTCATAGGTGTTGTCCTTGGAGCCATCGTCGACAAAAATAACTTCAAAGTTCTCATAATTCTGGCGAGACCAGCTCGGCACGAAATCATCCAACCAGTCTTCTCCGTCTTTTGCGGTGGTGAGAACTGATATCTTCGGCCAGTTTGTTGCGCTCTCCCGTGCGGAATACTTTGCTTCCAATGCCAGAAGCGCGGCATCTATCGTTGGCAATGAGCTTGTGGCGAGAAGGGATTTATAGAGCTCCATTGCGTCGGGCGTCACTTCGTCAACATATGCCTTGTAGCCGGCCTGCCTTTGCAACTTGGCCGCGATCTGAGCAGGATCAGAAGATGCAGTATAATCATGGAGCATGACTGCTTTCGGCTCGTACATAAAGCCGCGAGGCCCGTAGAAGCGCCACATACGTGCACATAGTTCAACCCCCTCGTGCCCCACCAGCACGGGATCGAAACCATCAAACAACAGGTAATCCTTGCGGCTTACGCATGACACGCCCTCGCAATTCAGGAATGCATATCGCCTATACTCACCCAGATCGTAATGAGGTGGATCATTCTGGGGGTTTCCAGTCAGCGATTGGTACTTACCACGCACCATGACCGCACCAGTTTCATCAACGCACCGAAGTAGCGCATCAATGCATCCCGGCTCAATCAAGCCGTCATCTTCCAGAAAGATCAGCCAATCGCCTTTTGCATGGGTGGCCGCAATATTTCTGCCCATGCCACAGCCCGAGTTCAAAGGGATATCGATGAAGCTGAAATTTTCTAAAGCATCCTGACCGCGCTTTTCAAGATTTGCGTTCCCGTTACTCACCAGAATAACTTCAAAGCCTTCTCCAACCTGTGACGCAACGCGCGAAAGCGCGTCACCAATGAGATCATCATCAATGTGGCTCAGGATGATCACAGAGGCTCGACAATTCTCATTGATCGTTCTCCCGTGCTGCCGGAGTGAAGTGGCTTTCTCGACCTCGCCCTGCAATGACCTTCGAAGATCACGTGCATCAAAAAACCGCTTCTGCTCAAAAGCTGCATCAGCCTCCGCAAATCGCGCAACAAGGGTGTCAATGTCCATTCAATTGTATCCTTAGAGTTTCCTGATCCTGACAAGCACACCATTACAATTGCATGAGCAGTGCCTTCCTTAAACCGTCTTTTCGCCGATGAGGCGGCGGTCAACTCTTGAAAGCGCGACACGCTGGTCCAGTCGTGCCCTTTGCCGCTGTCAGACCTTCGGAAATGGTCTTAAGTCGGACACTGCGTTTGCACGTCTCATCGCAAAAAAGGGCCGCCCGTTCGGGCGACCCTTTCAAAACTCTGCATCTGACCGGTCGGTCAGAATGCCTTAGCCGTTCACGCTGTCTTTCAACGCTTTGGCGATTGTCATTTTGACAACCTTGTCTGCGTCTTTCCGGATCTGCTCACCGGTGGCAGGGTTGCGCACCATGCGCTCTGGGCGCTCGCGGCAGTAAATCTTGCCGACACCGGGAAGTGTCACAGCGCCGCCGCCGGATACTTCTTTGGTGATGATGCCAGTCACGGCGTCCAGTGCGGAGCCCGCAGCTTTCTTGTCCATGCCTGTTTCTTCGGCCAATGCAGCTACAAGCTGCGCTTTTGTCATTGGTTTTGTCGCCATTATCCTGGTCTCCCTCATTCGCCCCAGCAGTAGGGCCTATTACCCGCACATTTAACGGTATGTTGTGTGAGACCACAATGATTAGTATAGGTTTACAAGGGAAAAAGCGCCCTTTTTTGCGTTTTTTGGCCGATCAGAGGAATGCTGTCTCTTCAAAACTACGCAATTTCCGGCTGTGGATGCGTTCCAGCGGCATTTCCCGCAACCGCTCCATTGCCCGAATTCCGATCATCAAATGTGCAGCCACCTGCGTTTTATAGAAGTCCGAGGCCATTCCGGGCAGTTTCAGTTCGCCGTGCAGGGGTTTGTCGCTGACACACAGAAGCGTCCCGTAAGGCACCCGGAACCGAAAGCCATTGGCGGCGATCGTGGCGCTCTCCATATCGAGCGCGATGGCCCGCGACTGAGACAGGCGCTGTACCGGCCCGGCCTGTTCGCGCAATTCCCAGTTGCGGTTGTCAATGGTGGCGACGGTACCGGTCCGCATGATCCGCTTGAGTTCATAGCCCGCAAGCTCGGTCACGTCGGCCACGGCTGTTTCCAGCGCGATCTGAATCTCTGCGAGCGCCGGGATCGGCACCCAGACAGGCAGGTCATCGTCCAGCACGTGATCTTCGCGCAGATAGGCATGTGCCAGCACAAAATCACCCAAGCGCTGCGAATTGCGCAGCCCGGCGCAATGCCCCACCATCAACCACGCATGAGGCCGCAAGACGGCGATATGGTCAGTCGCCGTTTTCGCATTCGACGGCCCCACCCCGATATTCACCAAAGTAATCCCGCTGCCATTGGCGCGTTTCAGATGATAAGTCGGCATCTGTGGGAGCTTTCCGGGCAGGGGGATCGGCGCGTCCGCATCCGTAATCTCGACATTTCCGGTGCTTACGAAACTGGTGTATCCGCTCTGGGGGTCGGCAAGCATGTGGCGTGCGTAGGCTTCGAACTCTTCCACATAGAACTGGTAGTTGGTGAACAGCACGTGGTTCTGGAAATGCTCTGCCGCAGTCGCCGTATAATGCGCAAGACGGGCCAGCGAATAGTCTATCCGTTGCGCTGTAAACGGCGCCAGGGGATGCGCCCCATCGGGATAGGTAAACCCTGCACCATTGACGATGCTGTCATGTGTCGTGCTCAGGTCCGGCACATCAAAGTTGTCGCGTAAATTGAAATCCATTGAGCCATCCTGCGGGACTGTCAGCCCAGGATCATTGGCCGCTGCGAAATGCACGGGCATCTCGGTGCTTGAAACACCGATGACCACAGGCACCCCGTGGCTTTCGATCAAGAGGCCGATCTGCTGTTCAAGGTAGGCTGCAAAAAGATCAGGCCGCGTGATGGTGGTGGCATAGATTCCAGGTTCAGCCACATGCCCGAATGACAGCCGCGTGTCTGTCTTGGCGTAGGTCGTCGTGGTCAGGCGGATTTCGGGGTAATAGGCGCGCACCCGCGTTTCGGGCTGCCCCTTCATCAGTGCCTCGCCAAAGTTTTCGGACAGAAATTTCACGGCGCTGGCGTAAAGCTCTTGCAGGCGCGCCACAGCTTTTTTGGGGTCCGTGAAGCTTTCGGGCTTTGGGACATCTGGTGTCCGGATTGTCACTTTGGGTGCGACGTTCATGCATTTTCCTCAAACAGGTCGGTCAATTCAAATTTATCGACATCCACCAACCCCAAATCAGAGATTCGTAAAGACGGGATGACGACAAGCGCCAGCAGCGAGTGCTGCATATAGGCATTGTTCAATGTGCAGCCGCAAGCGGCCATCGCCGCGACCATCTGATCGGCATTCGCGGCAACTTCGGCCGCGGGGCTATCTGACATCAAGCCGGCAATGGGCAATTCAACGAGCGCCAGCTCTTTTCCGTCCTGCCAGACGGTTACTCCGCCGCCCACCTCGCCCAGCCGGTTTGCAGCCGCTGCCATCATGGAGCGGTCCGTGCCGACCACGATTATATGGTGGCTGTCATGTGCCACGGTCGATGCCATGGCCATGCGTCCCTGGTATCCAAAGCCGGACACAAAGCCGTTCACGACTTTCCCGGTGCCCCTGTGCCGTTCAACAAGTGCGATCTGATAGGTGTCACCATCGCCCTCAACCAACCCGTCCACCACCGGAAGCTCGGCCGTCAGCGCCTGGGTCGGTGCCTGGTTTTCAACGACGCCAATCACCTTGGCCTTCACCTTGTTCTTGCCTTCGGGCGCATGGATCGCAAAATCTGCGTCGTCCAGAACCTTGCCCATATGCACCGTCTTGCGCGCATCAACAGGCCAGTCGTAATGCGGACAGTCCACGGTGATCTTGCCGTCCTTCGCAACGGTCTGACCTCGGGCGATGACCTCTTCAACCGGCAGCGTTGTCAGGTCTGAGGTCAGGATCATATCCGCCCGGCGTCCCGGCGCAATCGACCCAAGCTCGCGCTCCAGTCCGAAGTGGGTCGCCGTGTTGATCGTCGCCATTTGCAAGGCCACCAGAGGGTCACACCCGCAGTCAATTGCGTGACGCACCACGCGGTTCATATGACCGTCGTTGACCAAGGTGCCAGCCATGCAATCATCGGTGCAAAGAATAAAGTTGCGCGGGTCCAGTCCCTTTTCGGTCACAGCCGTAATCTGACTTTCCACATCATACCAGGCCGAGCCAAGGCGCATCATCGAGCGCATGCCGTTGCGAACACGCGCCAGTGCATCTGCTTCTGCCGTGCCTTCGTGATCATCCGCGGCACCGCCCGCAACATAGGCCGAAAACGCCGCGCCCTTGTCCGGCGAGGCATAATGCCCGCCCACAGTCTTGCCTGCATTCATGGTCGCCGCCATCTCGGCCAGCATCTGCGGGTCGCCGCCCACCACACCGGGAAAGTTCATCATCTCGCCCAGCCCGATGATCCCCGGCCAAGCCATGGCTTCGGCGACATCCTCTGCGGAAATTTCAAATCCGGTCGTCTCCAGCCCCGGGGCAGAGGGCGCGCAGGACGGCATCTGGGTGTAGATGTTGACAGGTTGCATCAGCGCTTCGTCATGCATCATGCGAACACCGCGCAGGCCCAGAACATTGGCTATCTCATGCGGGTCGGTGAACATGGTGGTGGTGCCATGAGGGATGACAGCAGCGGCAAACTCTGCCGGGGTCAGCATCCCGCTTTCGATGTGCATATGCCCGTCACAAAGACCAGGAACCAGGTAACGGCCATTGGCCTCGATCACCCGCGTGTTGTCCCCGATGCAATGCGATACATCCGGGCCGACATAGGCAAAGCGCCCTTCGGCGACGGCGACCTGCCACTCCAATATCTCGCGGGTTTGCACATTCACCAGCCTGCCGCCACGAACGACCAGATCGGCCTTTTCGCGCCCGGCAGCCACGGCGACCAACTGGGGGGCCACTTGCGCCCATGATTTGATGTGATGTTCCATCCCCAATGGTTTCACCGATTTGAAGGACGTTCAAGGGGGTGTCAGAGGTTCCCGCAGCCCACCCGAGATCTGGACGCCCTACGCGCCAGCCCTGCGCGGGCAGCGGGGCTTTCGGATAGTCATGTCCGAGCCGCCAGACAGCACAAAGGCCGCAAGAACTCCTTCTTGCGGCCCTTTATCAAGCATGTTCTGTCAGTAAGTCCTTGTCTTCCTAGTCGTCACCGAATGTGGCGAGGTAGGCGTAAAGATCATAGGCCTGCTCTTCCTGACGAACCCGATAGGCCATCTTGCTACGCGCACGGCCGTTATCAAGCGTCTCGCGCAGCCACTCCGTCGGGTTCTGGACGAAGCCAACAAAGGCCTCTTCTGTCCATGTTGCATCCGTTTCGCTCAACTCAATCAGCGCATCACTGTAACGATAGTCCTCAACCGATCCCGCGCTTCGGCCGGCAAGGCCAAAGAGGTTCGGGCCCGTCTTGGCACCACGACCGGCAAGCACTTCACCAGAGGCATTCGCGACCACGTGACAGGCAACACACTGGCGGTTGAATTGCTCTTCGCCGGCAACAACATCGCCGATGGTGACCGCATCGCCGTTAGCGAATGCGGGTGCGGAAAGGACAGCAAAGGTTGCTGCAATAGTTAGACGTTTCATGATCGTTATCCTCTTCGATCCAGTTTCGGTGACCGTTCGCCCCAGTCATCGCGCAGTTTAATGCGGGAAACGAGCCGGTCTACCCCCAGTCAGAAAAAGATTGTGTGTCTTGCAGAACGTCTTGCGCACCCGGTCGCACAGCAGCAGCGGGCCACCAATCGTTCGAATTGCCCTAGCGCGGGCTGCGCTTTGCCAAAATCCGCTGCAATGTCCGACGATGCATCGACAGGCGCCGCGCCGTTTCTGACACGTTGCGATCACAAAGCTCAAAGACGCGCTGGATGTGCTCCCATCGCACCCGATCGGCGCTCATCGGGTTCTCCGGTGGTGGTGGCAGCACGTCTGCCGTGGCCAAAAGGGCGCTTGTCACGTCGGTTGCATCCGCAGGCTTGGACAAATAGTCAATTGCGCCGATCTTGACTGCCGCAACCGCCGTCGCAATCGCACCATAGCCTGTCAAAACAACAATCCGCGCATCCGGGCGCCGGGCGCGTAGCGTTTCAACCACATCCAGCCCATTGCCGTCCTCCAGACGCAAATCTACCACAGCATAGGCAGGAGGGCGCGCAGCCGAAGCGGCCTTGCCTGCCGCAACCGACCCGGCCATCTCAACTTCAAACCCGCGCTTTTCCATGGCCTTTGCCAATCGGCGCAAGAATGCGTCGTCGTCGTCAACGAGAAGGATGCTTCTGTCTGTGCCCAGATCCAACGCCATGGTGTTCATGCACTACCCTATCCAAACTTCTAGCAGTGTAGGTAGAATTGGCGGGGCTTTCTTCAACGCGCCCTTCACAATTGCGTTATGTCTTCGGGAGAAGGGCCAAATCGGAGATTATATGTGGCAACGGACGTCGCATTGAGCCCGGGCGTTTTCGGATTATCGGCAAAAGACAGCAACCGCATCGGATCATCCTTCATGCCAGCCTCTGACTTTCAGCTCATCAAGCGCCAGGAGCGCAGCAACTGGCTGCGGCTTCGGACGCTCGTTGCGCTGCGGTGGTTTGCGATCACAGGGCAGGCCGTCGCCATTCTTGTCGCTGTCCGCATCTTTGAGGTTCACGTGGCCGTCGGGCAGGCGGCGCTTGTGATCGGTATTGCCGTCTTTGCCAACCTGATTGCGTATTTTGCCTATCCGACGAACAAGCGTCTGTCCGAATTTGAGGCGAGCCTGTGGCTCGTTTTCGATCTCGTCCAACTGAGCTTGCTGCTTTACCTTACCGGCGGCCTGAACAATCCATTTGCCATGCTTGTGCTTGCGCCAGTGACAATTTCAGCGACGGTCCTGCACACCAAAAGCACCATTGTGCTGGGGCTGACGGCCATCGTGTTGGTCACGCTTATCGGCCTGTACAATGTCCCACTTGGCAGTTCGGACGGTGCCATCCTGGCGCTGCCGCTGTTGTTTCAGTTCGGCTTCTGGGTCGCGCTGCTGATCGGCCTGGTATTTCTTGCCTTCTATGCCCGTCAGGTGACCTCTGAAATGAACGCGATGGATGATGCCCTGCTTGCCACGCAGCTTGCTTTGTCACGAGAGCAGAAGCTGACAGACCTTGGTGGTGTCGTCGCCGCGGCTGCCCATGAGCTTGGCACCCCGCTTGCAACGATCAAGCTGGTCAGCAGCGAGCTGAGAGAAGAATTGCAGGATCAGCCCGAGCTTTTGGAAGATGCAGAGCTGATCCGGGCGCAGGCGGACCGCTGCCGCGATATCCTGCTGTCGATGGGGCGCGCGGGCAAGGATGATCTGCACCTGCGCAGCGCGCCAGTGGAAACAGTTGTCCGAGAAGCCGCCGAACCGCATCTTGAGCGCGGCAAGGACGTGCAGATCAGCGTCGCGCTACAGGGGGGGACAGCCCTGGCACAACCCAATATTCCAAGACGCCCCGACATCATTCATGGCCTGCGCAACCTGATCCAGAACGCCGTCGATTTTTCTTACTCAAAAGTCACCGTCGAAATCTCCTGGTCGGAAGAGAGGATCAAGATCAGGATCTCGGATGACGGTCGTGGCTTTCCACAGTCGGTCATTGGCCGGATCGGTGATCCCTACGTGCGCCATCGCCGCTTCACCGAAGATGGTGCCCGCCGGCCCGGCTATGAAGGTATGGGGTTGGGGCTGTTCATCGCAAAAACACTGCTTGAGCGATCAGGCGCAAACCTGTCGTTTTCAAACAGTCGCAAGCATGGGGATGCTGGCTGGACCGGCCATCCCTCGGGCGGTGCCATCGTCGAGGTAAGTTGGCCGCGCGATACTCTGCAAATGAAGGAAATCGCGAGCAACGCGCCATTGGGTCACAACCTGCCAATCCAGACCTGACCGTAAAGCGGCAGTCATCGTTAATCCGACATTAACTTTCCTGACCGATGCTTCTCTCCGGATAGACTCAGGATTGAACGGAACAAGGTGATGAACATGGTGGAATTTGGCGCCATCTTGATCGCGGCCATTCTCGGGGCAGTCGTGATCCTGGCGCTGTTTCGTCGCGGAAATCGAACAGATCAGCCGGGCCAAATGCGGCCTGCCGCCTCGGCGCAGGAAGGGATGATTTTTCTCTTTTGTGAGGATGGCCTTGTAGATGCGACCCCGGATGCCTGGGCATTGGTCGGTCAATACCCAAAGGTTCGGCACGAAATGGATGCCGCATTGACCGCAATTGCGCCGGAGTTTCCAAATCTTCATCACATGATATCAGACCCCGCCAAGACGGAATTCCGGCTTCGCAGTGAAGCCGACCCCACCGTCTTTGTCGATGTCCAGCGCAACGGCAATCGCCTGCGCCTTTCTGTCAACGGAAGCGAAAGAATCGGTTATCAGGCCGCGGTGCAGCGTTTTTCAAGTCTGGCCCGGGAAGCGCAGACGTCATTGATTGAAGGCATCAAGGCCAGCTCACCGGAACTGATCTGGCAGGAAGACGGGGCCGGCAATCTGCTTTGGGCCAATGATGCCTATACGAAGATGCTCCGGGGTCACACGCAACCTTCGCTTTTCGATGTCGAGAAAGATGCACAAAATCAACGGGTTGCCGTCACGTTGGACGGGGAACTGAAAGCGCGGTGGTACGATGTTTCCGCGGTGTCGCATGCGGATGGGTCCTTGTGCTTCGCCAGCGATGTAACAGAGGTTGTTCGCGCCGACACCGCCAGAACCGAATTCGTGAAAACACTTGGCAAGACATTTGCAGAACTTTCCATCGGCCTGGCCATTTTCGACAGGAGCAGGCGGCTGACAATGTTCAACCCGGCCCTTGTTGATATGACAAATCTGCCCGTTGATTTCCTGAGCGCCAGCCCGGTGATTGATACGGTTCTCGATCGGTTGCGCGAAATGCGGATGATGCCCGAGCCAAAAAACTATGTCTCCTGGCGCGAGCAGTTCACCGCCGTGGAAACCGCCGCCAGGGACGGCACCTATAGCAAGAACTGGACCTTGCCGGATGGGCAGACCTACCGCGTGACCGGTAAACCTCATCCCGATGGCGCCTTTGCCCTGCTGTTCGAAGATATCAGTGCAGAAGTTTCGCTGACCCGGCGGTTCCGGCTCGATATCGAAACCGGGCAGGCCGTGCTGGACACATTGACCGACGCAATCGCGGTGTTTTCTTCGACAGGAACGCTGGTCATGTCGAACCGCGCCTACGGCGACCTGTGGAGCAGCAACACAGAACGTACGCTAGAGCACAGGGTTCTTCAGTCAGAGATGAAAACCTGGCAGAACCACTGTATTCCTTCGCTGATGTGGAGCGAGATGCGTGATTTCTTTCAACAGCTCGGCGCACGAAAGCCCTGGTCTGACGACGCATTGCTGGACGACGGGCGCCAGCTGCGTTGCCACGCAAACCCGATTGCCGGCGGCATGACCATGGTGCGTTTTGTCGTCGCCAAGGCGAAACGGCCAGAAATGACCAAGCTGACTTTGCCTGACCCTGCGATCCTCGCCAATAAACGGTGATTTCCGCTTGCAGGGACCACGCAACCCCATAATGTCGCGAGCATGGTTCGCCCTCTATTTGAATTTTCCCTTGCCGATGAAGATGCCACCGGCGCATTGGCCGCCCAGATCGCTCCACGATTAAGAGCCGGCGATACGCTTTTGCTGGAAGGAGACATCGGTGCAGGCAAATCGGCCTTTGCCCGCGCCCTGATCCGCGCGCGCCTTGGCCGGCTGGAGGATGTTCCGTCGCCCACCTTTACCCTTGTTCAGACTTACGAGGATGACAGGGGTGATATCTGGCACTGCGATCTTTATCGGCTCACCCACCCCGATGAAGCGCTGGAGCTTGGGTTGGATGAAGCTTTTGAAACGGCTATCTGCCTGATTGAGTGGCCCGACAGATTGGGTGACGCGGTACCCGACAATGGGCTGACCCTCGCGTTCGAAGCGCAGGATCGCCAGCACCACATTGCAATCACCGGGCCGGACCCCTGGGCAGACAGGTTGCGAGGGCTGAATGCCTGATCGCGCATTTGCCATCAATGAGTTCCTTGCGGGAAGCCGTTGGCAAGACTGGGCGCGAACGCCATTGGCGGGTGACGCATCCATGCGCCGGTATCTACGTCTGTCGTCTGAAACCGGTTCGGTGATCCTCATGGATGCCCCGCCCGATAATGGCGAGGACACCCGGCCATTCATTGAAATCGCCACGCTCTTGCAAGCGCATGGCTTTGCCGCGCCCCGCATATTGGCCCATGACCCTGACAACGGGCTGTTGCTGCTCAGCGACCTGGGCCCGCACGATTTTGCCGGTTGGCTACAACAATCGCCAGCGGAGGAGGCCAGGCTCTACCGGTCGGCTGCCGATATTCTGCTGAGGCTGGAAACCGTCGAACCGCCTTCGCACCTTGGGCGCATGACACCCGCTACCGGCGCACAGATGGTTGAAATCGTCGGGACGCATTATAGTCGGTCGCCCACGGACGATCTCTGCGCAAAAATGCATGACGCGCTGGCCAGTTTTGCGCCAGAGCCGAACACGCTGGCCTTGCGCGATTATCACGCCGAAAACCTGATCTGGCGGGCGGAGAAAGACGAAAAGGTCGGCCTGCTTGATTTCCAGGACGCTTTTGTCGCACCACCAGGCTATGACCTAGCATCGCTCCTTCGCGACGCCCGGCGTGACGTCAGCCCCGGTGTTGTGGAGGAAACCATCCGGTATTTCGCTGAACGCACGCGCAAAAAGGGCCCCTTGCGCACATCGCTTGCCTGTCTTGGTGTCCAGCGGAACTTGCGCATCCTTGGCGTTTTCGCCCGCCTTGCCACAATGACCGGCAAACCGCGTTACCTTGACTTCATGCCGCGCGTTTGGAGCAATATCGTCCAGGATTTGCAAGACCCCGCGCTTGGCGACCTCAGGCAAGCCGTGATGGACACCGTGCCCGAAACCACACCAGAGACACTCGGGGGGCTTGTCGCTTGACCATGCCGATCCTCCTTTTCGCTGCCGGTCTTGGCACCCGCATGGGTGCCCTTTCCAGAAACCTGCCAAAACCGCTCATCAAGGTGGCTGGCAAGCCGCTGATTGACCACGCCCTTGACCTAGCGACCGAGGCGAAGACCGAGACAATGGTGGTGAACCTGCATTACCGGGGCGCGATGATCAAAGATCACCTTGCCGGACGGGCCGTCGCGTTTTCCGATGAGAGCGCGGCACTTCTGGAGACGGGCGGCGGGTTGCGCCATGCCTTGCCGCTTTTGAATGGCAACCCGGTACTGACCATGAACACAGATGCCGTCTGGAAGGGGCCAAACCCGGTACAGCACGTCCTGCGCGCATGGCACCCCAGGATGGAAGCGTTGCTGCTGATCGTGGAAAAGGAAAACGCACGCGGCCACTCTGGAAAGGGCGATTTTCGGATCGACGCGGGCGGGCGGCTGCACCGTGCGCCAGACGCGGTCTATACCGGGCTACAGATCATCCGGACCGATGTCCTGTCCGAGATCGCGAAAACGGCGTTTTCGATGAACCTGGCCTGGAACATTATCGCCGGGCGCGGCGGGCTGTTTGGTACAGTGTATGACGGTCAATGGTGCGATGTCGGGCGACCTTCCAGCATCGCTGTGGCAGAGGCGATGCTCGATGTTTGAACGCAGCGCCTCCGCGCGTATCTTTGCCAGTCCACCCGGTGTCGATTTCGCCAGAGGGCTGGTTGACGGGCTGGTCGCGCGCACCGCCCATATGACCCCGACCGATCTGGCGAGGGTCGAAATCTACGTCAATACCACCCGCATGCAGCGCCGGATCAGGGCGGTTTTCGATGCGGGGCCAGCGCGCCTTCTCCCGCGTATTCGCCTGATCACTGATCTGGCAAATGATCCTGTGTCGCTGGATCTGCCGCCTGCCGTCTCGCCGCTGCGACGCCGGTTGGAGCTGTCACAATTCGTCACCAAACTGATCGAGCAGGAGCCGGACCTTGCCCCGCGCGCCGCGGTCTACGATCTTTCAGACAGCCTTGCCAAGCTGATGGATGAAATGCAGGGCGAAGGCGTCAGCCCCAATGCGATCGCCAGCCTTGATGTCACCGATCAGTCGGGGCATTGGGAACGCGCGCTTGCTTTCCTCAGGATCATCACCCCGTTTTTTGACCAGCAAAATGAACCGCCCGACAAGGAAGCGCGGCAAAGGTTGGTGGTCGAGACACTGGCGAAGCTGTGGGAAACAAAGCCTCCGCAACATCCCGTCCTGATTGCGGGGTCAACAGGGTCACGCGGGGCCACAGCGCTTTTCATGCAAGCGGTCGCGCGACTGCCGCAGGGGGCGATCATCCTGCCGGGCTTTGACTTTGACTTGCCCGATCAGGTCTGGGACGCGATGGAGGATGACCTGACCGCCGAAGATCATCCGCAGTTCCGGTTCCGCCGGTTGATGGATTTGGTCGGCTTTCAGCGCAGCGGGGTGAAGCCATGGTCCGATCACGCGCCTGCCCATCCCGCACGCAACGCGCTTGTCTCTCTTGCGATGCGCCCGGCGCCTGTGACGGATCAATGGCTATCGGACGGGCCCGCCCTGGGCGATCTGCACCAAGCCACCGATGGTCTTACCCTCGTTGAAGCCGCCTCGCCCCGGGCCGAGGCCGAAACCATCGCCTTGCGCCTGCGTCAGGCAGCCGAAGATGGAGTGCCCGCCGCGCTGATCTCTCCTGATCGTATGTTGACGCGGCAGGTGACCGCTGCCCTGGACCGCTGGGACATCAAACCCGATGACAGCGCCGGCATGCCATTGGCGCTTTCTCCGCCGGGGCGGTTCCTGCGCCATGTTGCCGACCTTTTTGGGAAGCCCCTGACAGGCGAAGCGCTGCTGACCCTGCTCAAGCACCCGCTTTGTCATTCAGGACCAGACGACCGGGGTGACCATTTGCGGCACACCCGCGATCTGGAACTTCACTTGCGCCGTTTTGGCCCGCCGTTTCCCAAGGCGGATGATCTGCTGACCTGGGCAAAAAAAAGTCCTGGGCGTGAAGATTGGGTCGCATGGCTCAATGGGCTGATCGCCGGGTTGGATGATACCAGGACCAGGGCGCTTTCTGACCATCTGGAACAGCATATCACGCTGGCCGAACGTTTCTGTGGGGGTCCTGATGCGCGGCAGTCGGGCGGCCTTTGGGACGAAGCGGCCGGGCGCGAGGCGCGCAAGGCTTGCGATAACCTGATCCGGGAAGCAAGCGCAGGCGGCACCATGACCCCTCGCGATTATTCTGCGCTTTTTGGTGCGGTCATCGCTGAAGGGGTGGTGCGCGACCGCGATGCGGGTCACCCCAATATCCTGATCTGGGGGACGCTGGAGGCGCGGGTGCAGGGCGTTGCCCTGACTATCCTTGGCGGCATGAATGAAGGTGTCTGGCCCGAAGCAGCGCCGCCCGACCCCTGGCTGAACCGCGTGATGAGGGCCAAGGCAGGGCTCTTGCTGCCAGAGCGACGGATCGGCCTGTCTGCGCATGATTATCAACAGGCGATTGCCGGGCCCGAGGTCTGGATCACAAGGGCGAAACGCTCGGCTGATGCCGAAACCGTGCCATCGCGTTGGGTTAACCGGCTGACGAACCTGTTGAAGGGCCTGCCCGAGCAGAACGGGCCAGATGCGCTGGCCGCGATGCAGGCGCGGGGCGACCGCTGGAGCGCGATGGCCGATGCATTGTCATCACCCCAGGTACGGATACCAGCCGCGCCGCGCCCGTCACCGCGCCCGCCCATCGCCGCGCGGCCCCAAAAACTCTCGGTCACGCAGATCAAGACGCTCATTCGCGATCCTTTTGCGATTTACGCCCGCAAGACGCTCCGGCTCAATCCGCTTGATCCGCTTTTGCCCACTGCCAATGCGCCGCTGCGTGGGACCATCATCCACGGCATCCTTGAAAGGTTCATAGATGCCGGACATGGCCCCGATGACAGGGATGCGCTGATGCAGATCGCAACCAGCGAATTCGCCGCACATTGCCCCTGGCCCACGGTCCGCGCGCAATGGATGGCGCGGATGGCGCGGTCTGCGGATCAGTTCCTGGCCGATGAGGCAGACCGCCAGGCCCTTGCCAGCGATCACAAGATTGAAGAATACGGCGAGATCGTCGTCGCTCCCTCTGGTGTCCTGCTGACTTGCAAGGCCGACCGGATTGATCTGACAGACACGGGCGCCGCCCTCATCTACGACTACAAAACCGGCGCTGTCCCGACCAGAAACCAGCAGCTCATCTTTGACAAACAACTGCTGCTTGAGGCCGCGATGGCAGAGCTTGGGGCATTTGAGAACCTTGGGTCTGTGTCCGTCGCCAGCGCCACGTTCATCGGCGTCAACGCAGCCATGAAGAACGTCCCCGCACCGCTGGACGAGAACCCGCCGGACCAGGTTTGGGCAGCGTTAGAGACGCTTTTTGCAAATTGGCACGACGTCGCGCGTGGCTACACCGCCCGCCTTGCCCTTTTTTCCAAAACCGATCACGGCGATTTTGACCACCTGTCGCGCTTTGGCGAATGGGATACCAGCGACGACCCCGTTCCGCAGGTGTTGACATGATCCGCGATGCCGCCACCCAACGGCAGGTCGATGCCGCCGATCCCCGCACCTCCACCTGGCTGTCGGCCAACGCAGGATCGGGGAAAACCCGCGTGTTGACGGATCGGGTCGCCCGGCTGCTGCTTGAGGAAGTGTCGCCACAGAACATCCTTTGCCTGACCTATACCAAGGCCGCCGCCGCCGAGATGCAAAACCGCCTGTTCCAGCGCCTGGGTGCCTGGGCGATGATGTCGGACGATGCCTTGCGCGCCGAATTGCTGGTTCTGGGCGTCGATCGGCAGATTGACGCGGTCCAACTGAACAAGGCGCGGACCCTTTTTGCCCGCGCGATCGAAACGCCGGGTGGTCTGAAAATCCAGACCATCCATTCGTTTTGCGCCGGCGTTCTGCGGCGCTTCCCGCTCGAGGCGCAGGTCAGCCCGCAGTTCCGCGAAATGGAAGACCGCGCCGCCGAAATCCTGCGTGCCGAAGTGGTGGATGAAATGGTGATGGGGCCACAGGCAGGTGTGGTGCAAGAGTTGCTCGGGCATTTCACAGGGGATGATCTGGCCAAATTCACGGCCGAAATCGCCAGAAATCGAGGATATTTCCTCGATCCGCCCGGCCCTGCCGCCATAAGCGAAACGCTGGGTGTCCCGCAGGGCCTGACCGCAGAGCAACTCTTGGATGATGTGTTCGACAAGGATCTGCTGGCGCAGCTCGCCGACGCCTGCGCCGCAGGATCGAAGATGGACATCAAGGCGGCAAACGCCCTGCGTCCGATCCTCAACCATCCTCATGGCCCGCATGATATTCTTGCCGTCCTCGAAAACGTCTTTCTGACGGGAGAGGGCGCCAAAGCCCCCTTCACCGCCAAGATTGGCACATTTCCAACCAAAGCCACGCGCGCCGCGCATGACGCGCTGATTGCTCACATTGAGCCCCTGATGGGGCTGGTCGAGGACAGGCGCGCGTATCGACTGGGGCTGTTGGCCTTGGATCGAACGATGGCGCTTTATCATTTTGCCGCCGAATTTGTCCCGGGCTACGAGGCCCGCAAGCTGGCCATGGGCGCGCTTGACTTCGATGACCTGATCCGCAAGGCCAAGGCCCTGCTGACAGATCGAGATGTCGCACAATGGGTGCTGTTTCGTCTTGATGGCGGCATAGATCATATCCTTGTGGACGAGGCGCAAGACACCAGCCCGACCCAATGGGCAGTCATAAAGCAACTCACGCAGGAATTTGCCACCGGCGAAGGCGCGCGTATGGATCGCGAGCGGACGGTTTTCGTGGTGGGTGACAAGAAGCAGTCGATCTATTCGTTTCAGGGGGCCGATCCGGCTGCCTTTGACCAGATGAAGGCGCATTTCGAGACGGCCCACAAGGCGATCAGCAAGCCGTTTGAAGTGACGTCGCTTGCCTATTCTTTCCGGTCATCGCAGGCGATCCTTTCGGTCGTGGACCAGACCTTTGTGGGGGATCGTGCCGAAGGGATGGACGACGACCTGACGCACATTGCCTTCAAGGAGAACATGCCCGGTCGTGTCGATCTGTGGCCGGTCATCGAGAAGTCAGACGCCGTCGATGACCGCGAATGGTTCAAGCCTGTCGATGAACCCAGCGCCACCGATCACACGGTTCTGATGGCCCAGCGCGTGGCAAGGCAAATCAAATACATGATCGCAAATGAGACAATTCCCGAAGAGGTCGAGAATACCGGCGTGTTCAACCGCCGTGCTATCACCGAAGGCGACTTCCTGATCCTTGTCCAGCGCCGGTCCGAACTTTTTGCAGAGATCATTCGCGCCTGCAAGGCTGCCGATCTGAAGATCGCCGGGGCTGACCGTCTCCGGGTGGGGGCCGAACTGGCCGTAAAGGACCTTGCGGCGGTTCTCAGCTTTCTGGCTTTGCCCGAGGATGATTTATCGCTGGCCGCAGCACTGCGGTCGCCGCTTTTTGGCTGGTCCGAACAGGATCTCTTTACCCTTGCCCACCATCGCCCCGAAAACAGTTTTCTGTGGGAGGCCTTGCGCAATTCTGATCACGACAAAACCCTTACTGTCCTCAACGATCTGCGCAGCAAGTCGGATTTTCTGCGCCCCTACGACCTGATCGAACGCATCCTGACCCGGCATGACGGGCGACGCAACCTGCTGGCGCGTCTGGGGCCAGAGGCCGAGGACGGGATTGATGCGCTGCTGACGCAGGCGCTGGCGTATGAAAGCACCGCTGTACCCAGCCTGACCGGGTTCCTGAGCTGGATGGAAACCGACGATCTTGAGGTCAAGCGCCAGATGGAGAGCCAAGGTGACCGCATACGTGTGATGACGGTCCACGGCGCCAAAGGGCTGGAAGCGCCCATCGTCATACTGCCGGACGCCGCCAAACGCGACGCGCAGGCAAAACAGGAACTGCTGCCTGCGGGGGATCATTTGATCTGGAAAACACCCGCGAAATCCTCTGGCCCGGCGGTGGTCGCACTGCGCGAAGCTGTTGTGGCGAAACAGGCGCGCGAACGGATGCGCTTGCTCTACGTGGCCATGACCCGCGCCGAGAAATGGCTGATCGTCGGTGCCGCTGGCGACGTGGGCGAGGGCGACGCGAGCTGGTACAACATCGTGGCCGATGGGATGCAACGGCGGGGGGATTACGACGCAATGCTCGGCGATATGCCCTTGCGGCGGGTATCAGACCTTGATTGGGATGCGCCCCCGCGCATTTCGGTGGACGCGAACCCCCCGTCAGAAGTCACGCCGCCCACGTTTGGCGCCTTGCTCGAACCGCAAGCCAGCAAAACCATCGCTCCGTCTGAATTGCCCGGCGCCAAGATCATGGATGGCGACCCCGCTGGCGATGACATCGAGGATGCGCTGGAGAGGGGTACGCAGATACACCTGCTGCTGGAACACCTGCCGCTGGAAGCAAAGGAGAAGCGGCTTGGTCTGGGGCTGCAACTGCTCCAAACGGAAGATCCGACCTTGGTGCAAGAGGTCATGGCGCTTATCGACAAGCCTGAACTGGCATGGCTGTGGGACGCTGACGCCCTGACCGAAGTTGATGTCACCGCTGACATCCCCGGCATTGGCCGCATTCATGGGGCGATTGATCGGCTGATCGTCGGGACCAAGACGATCACGGCGATTGATTACAAGTCAAATCGGCTGGTTCCGACGTCCCCTCAGGACACGCCCTTGGGTTTGCAGCGCCAGTTGGCCGCCTACGACCGCGCGCTGCACCAGATTTACCCGGATCACACCATCAAGACGGCAATCTTGTGGACCCATACAGGAACTTTGACCGTTTTATCGCAACAACATCTTCTGGAAGCGCTGAACACGCTCGCTACATCTTGACCATCGGGACAGGGGTACCTAGTTTCTGACTTCACCGATTTTTTCGCCAAGGAGTGACCCAATGGCAACCGTAGCCGTAACAGACGCAACCTTTGACGCCGAAGTGCGCCAGTCCGACATCCCTGTTGTTGTGGATTTCTGGGCAGAATGGTGTGGCCCATGTAAAATGATCGGCCCCGCTCTGGAAGAGCTGTCCTCCGAGATGGAAGGCAAGGTCAAGATCGTCAAGGTAAACGTGGACGAGAACCCCAATTCGCCTGCGCAGATGGGTGTGCGCGGTATCCCGGCGCTGTTTGTGTTCAAGAACGGCGAAGTTGTATCAAACAAGGCCGGAGCCGCACCGAAGGCGGCGCTGCAAGGCTGGATCGAAGACTCGATCTGACACCAACAACCTGAATGTACGAAAGGGCGCCAATCGCGGCGCCCTTTTTTCGTTTAAACAGGCCAGCCGTGACCGCGCAGCACCGTCCTGATCCTTTCTTTCGCCTCTGGCCGTCCTGCGTTGATTGACCGCTGTTGCAGGAACCAGAAAAGATAGGCTGCATAATCCGGCTTATGGGTTTCAACTGCCGCTAGGGCGCTCTGCGCGCCCTTGTCAGCCACATTCAACGCGATGTGGTGAAAATCTGATTTCCCGAACAGCACCAGTGGCTTGCCAAAAAAGTACCCTTCGAACCCGACTGCCGAGTTTTGCGTTACGATATAATCGCAGTTTTGCAGATACCGCGCCGGCCCTGCCGCGCCGATCATCAGGCGGTCCTCTTGAGAGGCCAGTTGTTCCAGCGCCCTGTGTTCCGCAACCGTATAGGTTTCAGAAGGGTGCAGGGTTGCGACAACCTGGCGTCCGGCATCGTGGGCCAGGACAGCCTTGATCATGTCGAGCGGGCAACAGGACTGAAATGACCTTTGCCGCAGAAGTTGGCCCTGTAACGGCACATAGACAAAACCGTCAGCACGCGCATGGGCAGGTTCATCGTCATACAACCGCTGTCGCCAGAGCCGGTAGAAATTCGCGGCCTTGCGCGCATCGACGGCTTGCGGGTCAAACATCTCTTGGGCGACTGGCCAGTCCCAGCGCGTGGGGCCTTTCTCGATCCGCCAGAACGGGTAGATATAGGTCTTGCGAAACGTCAGGCCCCGCGCATTGACCGGCGGGTCCATCAAATAAAGGCCCCGACCTGGCCGGTCCAGCGCCCGCAGGCGCGCAGGGCGGTCATCATCATCAAGCGCCACGGCAAGCCCGGCGTCCGTCAGAACCTCACTCACTTTCGTTATGAAGTTATGATTGCCGCGCTCCGCCCTTTGTCGAAGGTGGGGCGGGAGATAAAACGTAACGGTATCGCGGGCGCTCATTCGCCGGACGCTAGCCTTGCTCTGCCGCCTGAACAAGTCTTACGGGGTTGTTTGCCCGTCACCGCCCCGCCATATAGGCTGAAGCGACAAGGAGCGAGCGATGGCAAGTGAAGAATTTCCCGGCTGGCACGGTACGACAATCATCGGTGTCCGCAAGGGCGGGCAGGTCGTGATCGCAGGCGACGGGCAGGTCAGCCTTGGGCAAACGGTCATCAAGGGAACCGCACGCAAGGTGCGCCGTTTGTCCCCCGGAGGGCAGGATGTGATCTGCGGTTTTGCCGGGTCAACGGCAGATGCCTTTACGTTGCTTGAGCGCTTGGAGAAAAAGCTTGAGGCAACGCCAGGGCAACTGGCCCGTGCCTCTGTCGAACTGGCCAAAGACTGGCGGACCGACAAATATCTGCAAAAACTGGAAGCGATGCTCATCGTCAGCGACGGGTCCGAGCTGTTCGTGATTACCGGCGCAGGTGACGTGCTGGAACCAGAGCATGACATCGCTGCGATCGGGTCGGGCGGCAATTACGCTTTGGCCGCAGGTCGCGCGCTGATGGACACCAAAAAGAACGCCGAGACCATTGCCCGCGAGGCGATGGCGATTGCGGCTGACATCTGCGTCTACACCAATGGCAAGCTAACGGTGGAAACAATCAAGGCATGATCGAGCGCGATGATCTCAGGGCGGCCGTTGGCAGCGGGCTAATCAGTGAAAAGCAGGCGGCGGGGCTGACCAGCCTTGCCGACAGCAGGCGCGGGGCGCGCGAAAACCTGCACCCGGGGGACGAACCGTTTGAGCTGTTCAAAGGCTTCAACGAGATTTTCATCGTGATCGGACTGCTGATCCTCTCGACGGGATGGTGGGGCGTTGTCGCATTGGCGCTGGGCAATGAGGTCGTGAACCTGCAAGGCTATGCGATGTGGGTCACGCTGATTGGCGGAGGTTTTCTTTGGCTGTTGTCAGAGTACTTCGTTCGAAAACGGCGCATGGTCGCGCCAGCAATTGCCCTGTCCATCATGTTTGCGGTGAACGCCGTCTTTGGCTTTACCGCCGTTCTGTCCGAGATTTTCATGATCGCGCAGAATGACTTTTCCAGCGTGCCTTTTCCGCTGGTGCTCGCAACGCTTACTCTTGTGGTTTACTGGTGGCGCTTCCGCGTCCCCTTTGCGATGGCAATGATCGCGGTCGGCCTGTTCATTGTCGCCATTGTCTATGCCGCCAGCCGCGAAGGGCGCATTGCTGGGTTCAGCGAATTCTTCCTGCTCTCGGCGGACGGACCCTTTGCGTGGATTACACTTGTGCTGGGTATCCTGGTTTTCGCCGTCGCCATGATGTTCGACATGAGCGACCCGCACCGGGTGACGCGCAGATCGGCCAATGGGTTCTGGCTGCATGTGGTCGCGGCCCCCGCGCTGGTCAACACAATGGCGCTGACACTGCTGGATCGGGACAATGGTGGATCGAACCTGATCCTCCTGGCGGTGCTGGCAATGTTTGCGATTGTCGCGATAGTCATCGACCGCCGGTCGTTTCTGATCGCGGCAATCGGCTATATCGTGGCGCTCGCCGCCACTGTTTTTGAGGGCGACGGAGCGGCGCTTACTGTGCTGATCCTTGGTGTTGTCCTCTTGCTTCTTGGTGCGCTCTGGGAGCGGATCCGGGCGCGCATCCTGCGCCTGATGCCCGGCTTTATCCCTTTGCACCGCCTTCCGCCTTCGCAAGTTTAAGGACCAACATGACTGACCTCACCCCCCGCGAAATCGTGTCAGAACTCGACCGGTTCATTATCGGCCAAAAGGATGCCAAGCGCGCCGTGGCCGTGGCCTTGCGCAACCGCTGGCGGCGCAAGCAATTGGGTGATGACCTGCGCGATGAAGTGTACCCCAAAAACATCCTGATGATCGGGCCAACCGGCGTGGGCAAAACTGAAATCTCGCGCCGTCTGGCCAAGCTGGCCCGCGCGCCATTCCTGAAGGTTGAGGCCACAAAATTCACCGAAGTCGGCTATGTCGGTCGTGACGTAGAGCAGATCGTGCGCGATCTGGTGGATACCGCGATACTGGATACCCGCGAACATATGCGCGACGACGTGAAAGCAAAGGCGCGCGAGGCGGCAGAGGAACGGGTGATTACCGCGGTTGCCGGCACTGACGCCCGCGATGGCACCCGCGAAATGTTTCGCAAAAAGCTGAAGTCGGGCGAATTGGACAGCACCATCATCGAATTGGAGCTGACCGACAATTCGAACCCGATGGGCGGCTTTGAAATCCCCGGCCAACCGGGTGGCATGGGCGGCATGATGAACCTCGGCGATCTGTTTGGCAAAGCGATGGGCGGTCGGACCATCAAAAAGCAGATGACGGTGGCTGACAGCTATGAGGCATTGATCGCGGATGAGGCTGACAAGCTGCTGGACGATGAAGCCGTGACCAAGGCCGCTCTTGAGGCGGTCGAGCAGAATGGCATCGTGTTCCTTGATGAGATCGACAAGGTTTGCGCACGCGCCGACGCACGTGGGGCCGATGTCTCGCGCGAGGGCGTGCAGCGTGATTTGCTGCCGTTGATCGAAGGAACGACAGTGTCCACCAAACACGGACCGATCAAGACGGATCACATCCTTTTCATCGCGTCCGGCGCTTTCCATGTGGCGAAACCATCCGACCTTTTGCCCGAATTGCAGGGCCGCCTGCCGATCCGGGTTGAGTTGCGTGCGCTGACCGAGGATGACTTTGTGCGCATCCTGACCGAAACGGACAACGCGCTGACGCTGCAATACTCGGCCCTGATGAAAACCGAAGAGGTCACGGTGACCTTTACCGAAAACGGGATCAAGGCGCTGGCCAAGATCGCCGCAGAGGTGAACGAAGCCGTCGAAAATATCGGCGCGCGCCGCCTTTACACAGTGATCGAGCGGGTGTTCGAGGACCTGTCCTTCAACGCCCCTGACCGCGCGGGCGATCAGATCGCCATTGATGCAGCATTTGTCGAGGAACACCTGGGCGAATTGGCGCGGTCAACGGATGTCAGCCGCTATGTGCTCTGACGCGATTTAGGGTTTCAACTTAGCCGCTGTCACATCATCAAGGTCGAATGAGCCACCCAACCGGTTATCTGACCTTCATCCGCGAAAACGTCCCCTTCCTTGCAACGGGTGCGCTTTTGTCCTTTCTATCCAGCTTTGGGCAGACCTTTTTCATTTCCATCTTCGGCGGTGAAATCCGCGAAGCCTATGGGCTGTCCAACGGCGACTGGGGCCTGATCTATATGGTCGGCACCGGGGCCTCTGCCATCCTTATGGTGTTCGCAGGTGGGTTGGCCGACAGGTTCCGGGTGCGCACGCTGGGGATCGTCGTCATTCTGATGCTCGCCTCGGCCAGCCTTTTCATGGCTTTCAATACGGTCGCGGCGTTGCTACCCCTGGTGATCTTCGCGCTGCGTTTCACCGGGCAAGGCATGACAACCCATGTTGCGGTCGTTGCGATGTCGCGCTGGTTTGTGGCCGCTCGCGGGCGCGCTTTGGCAGTGGCGGCTTTTGGGTTCATGCTCGGCGAGGCCGCCTTGCCGCTGACCATGGTTTGGCTCAAGTCATTCATCGCCTGGCGGACGCTTTGGGTTTATTTCGCTGTGTTCTGTGTTCTGTCCTGCCTTGTCCTCTACCGCCTTCTGCGATTGGAACGGACACCGCAGTCCATGGTGGAAACCACACAGGCTGCGGGCATCGGTGGCAGGCACTGGACGCGGGCCGAAGCTCTGCGCCACCCGCTTTTCTGGTCACTGGTCCCGGCGGTCATGTCATTTTCCGGGTTTGGAACCGCCTTTTGGTTTCATCAGGTCCATTTCGCCGAGATCAAGGGCTGGCCGCATCTGGCGCTGGTGTCGGTCTTTCCGCTTGGAACATTGGCACTGTCGCTTTCAACCGTCGGCTATGGCTGGGCAATTGACCGGTTCGGAGCGATCCGGCTGCTGCCGATCTATCTGATCCCGTTGATTGTGGCCTTTGTCCTGAACTGGTACGCGCCGTCTTTGGTGTGGACGGCCATCGCGGTCATGCTGATGGGTATTGCTGGGGGTGGACAGGCGACGCTGCTGAACGCTTGTTGGGCAGAGTTTTACGGCACCAGGCACATCGGCGCGATCAAGTCGGTGGCGGCTGCCTTGATGGTGCTGGGTTCGGCCATCGGGCCGGGGCTTAGCGGCTGGATGATCGACCGTGGCATCGGGTTCGAGGAACAACTCTTGGGCTATGCCGCTGTCTTTGCCTTTGCCGCACTCATCCTGATCGTCCCGACACGCAAAGCGCGTCGGGCGCTATCGGCTGCGTCGTAGATAAACATAATACGCCCCATGCCCGCCGTGTTTGAGATGCGCCGGGGTGACCTGCAAGATCGCCTGCGACAGCGGCGGCAGCGCCAGCCACTGCGGCACCTGGTGACGCAAGACACCGTAGCGCGTGGGGATCGGCCCTCCATCGTCGCGATCCTTGCCCTTGCCGGTAATCACCAGAACCAGTCGGCGGCCCATGGATTGCGATCCCAGGATAAACGCGACCAGTTCAGGATGCGCCTCGGCCATGGTCATGCCGTGCAGGTCAATCCGTGCCTCGGGTTTGAGCTTCCCGCGCTTGAGTTTTCCAAACGACTTGCTGTCCATATTGACCGGCGCTCCGGCCAATCGATCAACCAGGGGGCGCATGATATCGTGGGGGCGGTCGGTAGGGGCCTTTTGCCCGATCCGAAAGTCGGGAACAGGATCACGCTGCACCTGGGGCTTCTTCGGCTTCGGTGGTGGCGCCGTGTCAGGCGCAGGTGCGTCCCGCGTTGGGTGCAAGGGCGTCGCCCGTTCCGCAACCCGATCCCAAAGCGCGCGCTCTTGTGGGGAAAGATGCCGTGGCTTGCGCATCAGTGATCTGCCCCGACCAGACGATGGGCCATCATCGCGGGCAGAAGAACAACCATGCGCCCGCCATTCTTAACGTTGCCCGCTTCCCGACCGGCCTGATCCCCTGTGCCAAAGAAAATATCGGCGCGCTGCGCACCCTTGATCGCAGACCCGGTATCTTGCGCGATCATCAGCCGCTTCATTGGCGCGGCGCCGTCCTTTTCGATCCAGACGGGCGATCCAAGCGGCACAAACGCTGGATCGACCGCAACAGAGCGGCCCTGCGTGATGGGCTGGTTCATGGCGCCCAATGGGCCTTGGTCTGCTGGCACTTCGTCAATTTCGCGAAAAAACACATAGCTTTCATTTTCCCACAAAAGGGCGCGGCCTTCCTCGTGGTTTTGATTTACCCAGTTGCGGATCCCGGCGGCGGAAACGTCTTGCGGCGCGAAGATCCCGCGCTCTGCCAGCACCTTGCCGACGGATGTGTAGCGCCGCCCGTTCTTCCCGGCATAACCCACGCGCATCATGCTGCCGTCTGGCAGGCTGATGCGGCCGGAGCCCTGTACCTGGAGGAAAAACACATCCACCGGGTCAGCCAGCCAGGCCAGTTCAAGACCGCGCCCCGCGAGCGGTTGGACCTCATCAATCTCGCGCCTGGTATAGTAGGGCTCGCCTGGCACCAGATCATCGGGAACGGCATAGATCGGATAGCGGTACTCTGCCTGCCTTTCGCGGGAGCCTGGTAGCTGCGGCTCAAAGTAGCCCGTGAAAAGCATCGGTTCACCGTCCTCAATCAGGATCGGGCGGAAGAACTTTTCGAAAAAACCGCGGGGTTCGGGGCGGGTCCCGGCGGCATCAACTGCAGCCGCCCATTGCGGATCATCCAGATCGCGGCATGTTCTCATGAACACATCAAAGGCGGCCTGAAGATCATCATCACGCCACCCTCGCAGGTCATCAAACGCCAGTTGGGTAAATGTCAGTTCGGCCATCACGCTGCCCGGCTGTGCCGCTGTAAAGCCAATCCACCAAATCCCGGTCAGAGATCATTCGCCGGTGGCAACAAGCCGCCAGTTGGGATCGCCTGCATCCATCTTGCGCGCAAATGTCCAGGTATCCTTCTGGCGCTTGATCTCAGTTTCGCTGCCCTCAATGATATCCCCAGCGTTGTCACGCACCACGGATGTCAATTCGGATTTGAACCGCACGGTGACTTCGCCCTCTTTGGAGCCTTCGTCGAAGGATGCTTCGGCCAAAGTCATATCGCTGATCCCGATGAATTTGGCATCAATCGTCAGCCCCTTGCGTTGGCGTTCATCGACGACCGATGCAAAGGCCTCGTACACATCTTCCGAAATGAACGGCACGATGCTGTCCAGCTCGCCCTTTTCAAAGGCCATCAGGATCATTTCATAGGCCCCACGCGCGCCGCCCAGAAATTCGCTGACATTAAATGAAGGATCAGCGCGCTTCATGCTGGCGAGGGCATTGGCAGAGTCCGACCCTTCCTCGACGTGATCGGTGATATCCAGGTCCGGACCGCCTTCGATCACGTCAAAATCCGGTTTGCCCACGCGGGACGACGGCTCTGGCCGCGTCACGGCCGGTTTTTCAAAACCTTCGCGCGTGCCAAGAACGCCACGCAGGCGCAAAATCAGGAAAACCGCGATGCCAGCAAGCACCAAAAGCTGAATAATCGGAGAGTTCATTGTGACCTCGTTCAGGGGTGGGCATGGAAAGACGCCCGTTCGCCCCTTATGTAGGTCTTGGGCGGGGCCAAGTCCACCTCGCGCCCGAACTTGATATGAAAGGCCGTGGCAATGTGGCTGTTAATTGCGTTTATCGCAGTCCCGATGATCGAAATCGCCCTGTTTATTCAGGTTGGCGGGTTTATTGGTGTTTGGTGGACGCTTCTGATCGTACTGCTGACCGCGATCACCGGGTCTTATCTGGTGCGCAATCAGGGTTTGCGCGAAATCAGAAACCTACAAAGGTCCTTCTCCGAGCTTCAGGACCCGACCGAACCATTGGCGCATGGCGCGATGATCCTTTTTGCAGGTGCGTTGCTTTTGACGCCGGGGTTTTTCACTGACGTCATTGGCCTGGCGCTGCTGGTTCCCGGTATCCGGCAAGCTGCCTTTCTCTGGGTCAAATCCAAGGTCAATGTCGAGCGCTTTGAAATGGGCGAAGGCCCGGCCCAGCACAGCCGGCAGACCGGTGATCGGGTGATTGAGGGTGACTTCAAGGATGTGACCGGACAGAAAAACCGCCCCCAGCGCCCTTCTGAGTGGACCCGGGATTGAGCCTGCAGAATTAGACTGTTAGGAACGCGCGAACCTTATTTAACAGGAGCAGTTCGTAAATGACCGATACACCTGAGAACGGTGCAGCAGCCCCCGCGGCGGCCCCGCAAATCACCAGCCGCGTTCTGGCGCAGTACATCCGCGACATGTCGTTTGAAAATATCCTCGCACAAAAGGGTGTCAGCGGCGACGCGCAGCCGGAAATTCAGGTGCAGGTCAATCTTGATGCGCGCAAGCGCAGCGCCGAAAACCAATACGAAGTGATTACCAAGCTGAACATCACCAGCAAGACCAAGGAGAAGGGCGATCCGCTTTTCGTGCTGGAGATTGAATATGCCGGTGTGTTCCACGTTGAAGGTGTGCCGGAAGATCAGATGCACCCCTACCTGCTGATCGAATGCCCGCGCATCACATTCCCGTTCCTGCGCCGCATCGTCAGCGACGTGACACGTGATGGTGGCTTCCCGCCGCTGAACCTTGAAACCATTGATTTTCTTGCACTTTATCGCACAGAACTGGCGCGCCGTGCGGAATCCGAAAAGGCGAAAGCCAACTAAGCCCGCCTTAGTTTTTCCAGATCGCGCCGTCGCCCAACTGCTCCACAAAAGCAGCATGGGCGGCGGCTTCTTCTTTTGTGAGTCGGGACGGCAGCGGCTCTGGCCGCGGCATCGGGCGCCAATCATCGGACTGGCCACCCGCTGACTGGCTGCGGGTATCGGCAGCCAGGGCAAAGTCCGGTTGGCGTCCGCCAATCAATTCCAGATAGACTTCGGCCAGGATTTCACTGTCAAGCAAGGCACCATGCAGCGTGCGTGCGCTGTTATCGATGGCAAAGCGGCGGCAAAGCGCATCCAGCGACGCAGGCGAGCCCGGGAACCTGCGGCGCGCGATGGCAAGCGTGTCGATCGCCTGATCCATCGGCAGCACCGGACGATTGACCCATCCGAGTTCGGCATTGAGAAACTTCATGTCGAACGCGGCATTGTGGATGACCAGCTTGGCATCGCCGATAAAATCTACAAATTCCTGCGCGATGTCTTTGAAAAGGGGCTTGTCCCGCAGGGTTTCCTGCCCTGGTTTGGGCTCCTGTGGCGGTTCAAGCAGATCGGGGCCGATGCCATGCACACCAAAAGCTTCCGCAGGCATGGAACGCTGGGGATTAATGTATTGGTGATAGGTGCGGCCCGTGGGGACGTGGCCCATCAGCTCAACCGCGCCGATTTCGACTATACGGTCACCCTCGTTCGGTTCAAACCCAGTGGTTTCCGTGTCGAGTACGATTTCACGCATTTGCCTGCCCTGTCAGTTCCGCAATCAGTTTTCGCACGGCTGTTCGGGTGGCGTCCAGTGTCAGTGTTTCGATGACATAATCTGCACGATCCCGCTTTTCCGCATCGGGCATCTGCCGGTCAAGAATGCGTTCAAACTGCGCTTCGGTCATGTCAGGGCGGGCCAGGACGCGCTGTCTTTGCACATCAGCAGGGGCAGTGACAACCAGGACCGATGTCAGCCAGTCCTGCGCGCTTGTCTCAAACAAAAGCGGGATGTCGAACACGATCAGAGGCCCGCCATGGGCGTCAAGAAAGCCCCCGCGGTGACGGGCTACCAATGGGTGTACGATTTCTTCCAGTTTGCCCATCACACTGAGATCATCGGCGATCAGTTGCTTCAGCGTTTCGCGGCTCACTGCGCCATCAACGATGGCCTCTGGCAAGGCAGCCCGGATCGGAGCGACCGCCGCACCGCCTTTGGCATAGAGTGCATGAACGGCTGCATCGGCATCCCAGACCGGGATACCTTCGTCGCGAAACATCTGGGCCGTTGTGGATTTTCCCATTCCGATGGAACCTGTCAATCCCAACAGGTGCGTCATGCCAATACAGCCCGGCGCGTTGCCTCATCCACTTCGGGGCGCTGGCCGAACCAGCGCTCGAAGCCGGGGACGCCCTGATGCAAAAGCATACCCAGACCGTCAACGGTGACGCAGCCTTTTTCCTCGGCGGCCTTGAGGAAAGGGGTGCGCAGTGGGTTATAGACGATATCGGTCACCACCGCCGTGACCGGTAATGCCTCCAGCGAGACTTTGAATTCCTGCGCGCCGGTCATGCCAAGCGACGTGGTGTTGATCACGGTGTTGGCGCCTTCCAGCATCTGATCGGCCTGCACCCAGTCCACCACCCTGACCCTGGCGCCGAAATCTGCGCGCAGGGCTTCTGCTTTTGGGCGCGTTCGGTTTGAAATGACAATCTCGGGAACACCGGCATCCGCCAGCGCCACAATGATCGCGCGTGACGCACCACCCGCACCAAAAATGGCGGCAGGGCCTGCCTTGGGGTCCCAGTCGGGCGCGCCCTGGAGCAGGTTTGCCATGAACCCATAGCCATCGGTATTGTCGGCAAAGATGCGGCCATCTTCTTTGAAAATAAGGGTGTTCGCTGCGCCGATGAGTGTTGCCCGGTCGGTAATCTTGTCAGCAAACTGCAAAACACTGACTTTGTGCGGCAGGGTAACATTTGCACCGATAAATCCTTGCTTGGGCAAATCGCGCAATGTCGTTTCAAGCGCATCCTCTGTCACCTGCAAGGCGGTGTATTCGCCGCTGATCCCGTAGCGATTCAGCCAATAGCCATGCAGCTTTGGCGAAAGCGAGTGACTGATCGGATTGCCGATCACACCGGCGCGGGGAATACTGGTCATGTTGGCAATGTCCCGCGTTGCGTCAGGTATGACAAGAGGTCCAAAAGCGGCAGGCCCAGAACATTGAAATAATCTCCTTCTATGCGTGTAAAAAGTCGCACTCCTTCTTCCTCCAGCTTATAGGCGCCGACGGATTCGCGGATACTGTCCCAGTTTCGGTCAATATAGTCTGTCAGGTAGGCGTCTGATGCGTCACGCATATGCAGGCGCACCGTTCCCACATGCCGCCAGAGCGGCTTTCCTTCGCCATAGATGACGGCAGCAGAGAGAAGCTGGTGTCTTTGACCGCGCAGGGATTGAAGTTGCGAAAGCGCATCGGCGGGGGTTTGTGGTTTGCTGTAGATTTCGCGGCCCAGCGCGAGGATCTGATCACAGCCGATCACCAGCGCCTCTGGATGGCGGGCCGCGACACGCTGTGCCTTCAGCTCTGCCAATGTATCGGCAATGTCACGCGGGGACGCACCTTCTGACAGCAAAGATGCACGCACGGCATGTTCATCGACACGCGCGACCGAAACGGTAAAGTCGAGCCCCGCATTGGCAAGAAGCTGGGCGCGGATTTCGGACCCCGATGCGAGGACAATGGCGGCGCTCATGTGGATAACCTTTGGGACAAAGCTTGTGTCATCATGCGGTGGCTTTCGGTATATGTAGCATGCTTTCCCGAATTGCCCATAAGTTGAGAATTCCGCGGTGTTTCTCGCCGTCTTTTGCACCGTGGGTATGGATAACTCATCATTGTGGAAGAATCGGCAGTTTCCGTGAGTCAAATGATTATCAGGTGCCATATGCAGTGTTCCGACTCAATCTAATATGTTGATTTATATCATAAAATACACAGAAAAGCTGGCTCTTTCTAAACTTTCTTCGAGACCTTTCCTTGGGATAACTCTGAGGATGAATGAACAATCCCCAGAAATTCGGCTACCATCCAACAACAACATCTTTTCTTTCTTTCTATATTTATTAAGGAAGAGAAAGGCGCAGAGAGACCAGCAGCATGAATGATATTTTGAATGACCTGTATCCGTGGATCAAGGCGATCCATATCATGGCTGTGATCGCTTGGATGGCCGGGCTTTTTTATCTGCCCAGATTGTTTGTTTATCATGCCGAACGGGCCAGCATCGGATCAGAGCTGGATCAGACATTTCAGGTGATGGAGGAAAAGCTGCTCCGGGTGATTATGAACCCTGCGATGATCGTCGCCTGGGCTGCCGGTCTGATCATGATCGGTTTGGGCGCATTGGATTGGGGAACGGTCTGGTCATGGGTCAAGCTGGGGTCGGTTGTCCTGATGACGGGTATGCATGGCTGGTTGGGCAAGCGCCGCAAGGAGTTTGCGGCAGGCACAAATACGCGGTCAGGGCGGACCTATCGGTTGATCAATGAGGTCCCGACGGTGCTTATGTTGTTCATCGTGGTGGCTGTAGTGGTGCGGCCGTTCTGACGGTTTGATTGACTCCGGCGCCGGGCTTGCCTATGTCTGGCAACGTGTCCCGTCCGGGGCGGAAAACTTCCATTCCTAATCGCAGAAATGCCTGCACCTGTGCGGGCCGCAGGATTTTTTATGTCACAACACCGTCTGAACCTCGCTGATCTGAAGGCGCAGAGCCCGAAGGATCTTTTGTCACTTGCCGAAGAGCTGGAGGTCGAGAATGCATCGACCATGCGCAAGGGTGACATGATGTTTGCCATTCTCAAGGAACGGGCAGACGAAGAATGGGTGATTGGTGGCGACGGTGTGCTGGAGGTCTTGCAGGACGGTTTTGGGTTCCTGCGATCACCAGAGGCAAATTATCTGCCTGGTCCGGACGATATCTATGTTTCTCCCGATATGATCAGAAAGCATTCCTTGCGGACGGGTGATACCGTTGAAGGGGTGATGAAAGAGCCCAATGACAGTGAGCGTTATTTCGCCCTGACGTCGGTTGAGCGCATTAACTTTGAAGATCCAGAGAAAGCCAAGCACAAGGTTGCGTTCGACAATCTGACGCCACTTTATCCAGATGAGCGGCTGACAATGGAAGTGCAGGATCCGACTGTGAAGGATCGGTCAGCACGGATTATTGATCTGGTATCGCCGATTGGTAAAGGGCAGCGGTCCTTGATCGTGGCGCCGCCGCGGACGGGTAAGACAGTGCTGTTGCAGAATATCGCAAACTCGATCGAGCAGAACCATCCGGAATGTTACCTGATCGTTCTGTTGATTGACGAGCGGCCCGAAGAGGTGACTGACATGCAGCGGTCTGTGAAGGGCGAGGTCGTATCCTCTACCTTTGATGAGCCCGCGTCGCGGCACGTGGCCGTTTCTGAGATGGTGATCGAAAAGGCCAAGCGCCTTGTGGAGCATAAACGCGATGTGGTGATCCTGCTGGATTCGATCACGCGATTGGGGCGGGCGTTCAACACGACCGTGCCATCGTCGGGCAAAGTGTTGACCGGGGGTGTGGATGCGAACGCCTTGCAGCGACCCAAGCGGTTCTTTGGCGCGGCGCGGAATATCGAAGAGGGTGGATCCCTGACCATTATCGCCACGGCATTGATCGATACTGGTTCGCGGATGGACGAGGTGATCTTTGAGGAATTCAAAGGGACCGGCAACAGCGAGATTGTTCTGGATCGCAAGGTGGCGGACAAGCGGGTGTTCCCGGCGATGGATATTCTGAAATCGGGAACCCGGAAAGAAGAGCTTCTGGTGGATAAGACCGATCTGGCAAAGACCTATGTGCTGCGTCGGATTCTGAACCCAATGGGGACGACAGACGCCATTGAATTCCTGATTGGAAAACTGAAGCAGACCAAGACAAACTCAGATTTCTTCGATTCGATGAACACGTAACTTATTGTTATAAAACAATGGGTTAAATGATGGACACTATTTTTTCCCTCGCCACCGCCCAGGGCCGTTCCGGTGTGGCGGTTGTACGCATATCCGGGCCGAGAGCGGCGGACGCCGGGCAGTCGCTTTGCGCGGACGTGCCGACCCAGAGGGGGGTGCGCCGGTTGCGTGACCCTGAGGGGGAGCTGTTGGACGAAGCGTTGGTGCTGCGGTTCACTGAGGGCAAGAGCTTTACCGGTGAGGAGATCGTGGAACTGCATTTGCATGGCAGTCCGGCTGTCGTGAATGCTGTACTGAGATGCCTGGGAGAGATGTCTTTCCTGCGGCAGGCGGTGGCGGGGGAATTCACCCGGCGCGCCTTGGAGAATGGGCGGCTTGACCTCGCAGAGGTTGAGGGGCTGGCCGACCTTATTGACGCCGAGACAGAGAGCCAGCGCAAGCAGGCGATCAGGGTGTTTTCTGGCGCGCTGGGCGCTTTGGCTGAGAGCTGGCGGGGCAAGCTCATCCGGGCCGCGGCGCTGCTTGAAGCGACAATTGACTTTGCGGATGAAGAGGTGCCGGTGGATGTTGGCCCTGAGGTCGAAGCGTTGTTGCGCGAAGTACGGAATGAGATGAAGCATGAAGCCGATGGAGTACGTGCCGCTGAGCGCGTGCGGGCCGGGTTCGAGGTTGCGATCATCGGTGCGCCAAATGTCGGGAAATCGACGCTGTTGAATCGACTGGCGGGCCGGGATGTTGCGATCACATCTGAAGTTGCAGGAACAACGCGCGATGTGATCGAGGTGCAGATGGATCTGGATGGGTTACCGGTCACGCTCCTGGATACGGCGGGAGTGCGTGACACAGAGGATGTCGTAGAAGGCCTGGGCGTTGCCCGGGCAAGGGAACGGGCGGCGACGGCAGACTACCGTATTCACTTGTTGCTTGACCCATCCGGTTTTTCGGGGGCTTCGGGCGCCGATGACCTGGTGGTTCAGGCCAAGGCTGACATTTATGCGTCAGATGAACTGGCTGTTTCTGGGAAGACCGGCGCAGGGTTGGATGAGCTTATCGCGATGGTAAGCAAGAGGCTTCAACGGAAAGTGGGGCAGATCGGTATCGCAATGCGCGAGCGGCACCGGGTCGCGATGCTGCGGGCGATCAGATACCTCGATGAGGCTATGGCAGCCCTGAACGATCCGCAGGGAATGACAGATTTTGTAGCCGAGGACTTGCGTTCTGCAATTCGTGCGGTGGATAGCATCGTAGGCCGAGTTGATGTAGAACAGGTGCTCGATGAGATTTTCAGCAGCTTTTGTATTGGCAAGTGAGGAGTGTTTCACGTGAAACATTATGACTACGACGTCATTGTCATTGGTGGCGGGCATGCTGGCGCAGAAGCGGCCCACGCGGCCGCACGGATGGGCGTGCGTAGTGCGCTGATAACACTGAATAAGGCCTCAATCGGTGTGATGTCGTGCAACCCAGCGATCGGCGGCTTGGGAAAGGGGCATCTGGTGCGGGAAATTGACGCGCTGGATGGGGTCATGGGGCGTGTTGCGGATAAGGCCGGCATTCAGTTTCGGCTGCTGAACCGCAAGAAAGGGCCAGCTGTGCAGGGGCCGCGGGCCCAGTCTGACCGCCAAATCTACCGTCAGGAGATGCAGGCAGAGCTGGATGCGCTGGACACCCTGACGATTCTGGAAGGTGAGGCGGTGGACCTGCTCATGGTGAATGGTCGTGTATCCGGGGTTCAGATGCGCGATGGCAGCCACGTGACGGCGCACGGCGTCATCCTGACGACGGGCACGTTTCTCAGGGGCGTCATTCATATAGGCGATGTTTCCAGGCCTGGCGGGCGAATGGGGGATGATCCATCGGTCAGGATGGCGGAAAGGTTGGATAGTTTTGGCTTGCCACTGGGCCGGCTGAAGACCGGCACGCCACCGCGACTGGATGGCAGAACGATTGCGTGGGATAAGCTGGAAAGGCAGCCCAGTGATACGGATCCGGTCATGTTTTCCTTTCTCTCTGCCGGAACATACGCGCCACAGATCGACTGCGGGATCACACACACGAACACAAAAACCCACGACATTATTCGCGAGAACCTGGGGCGGTCAGCCATGTATGGTGGAATGATTGACGGTGTTGGGCCGCGGTACTGTCCCTCGATCGAGGACAAGATTGTCCGTTTCGCCGATAAAGCATCGCACCAGATTTTCCTGGAGCCAGAGGGGGTGAACGATCATACCGTCTACCCCAACGGCATATCGACATCGCTGCCTGTCGACGTGCAAGAGGCCTATGTGAAATCTATCTACGGGCTTGAAAATACGACCATAATTCAGCCCGGCTATGCGATTGAATATGATTACGTTGACCCGCGTGCATTGCGCATGACGCTTGAACTGCGCGACGTGCCAGGTCTTTTTCTTGCCGGGCAGATCAACGGAACGACCGGCTATGAAGAGGCGGCGGCACAGGGCCTCGTGGCGGGTCTGAACGCGGCGTCGCAGGCGAAAGGTCAGGGCACCATCTTATTCAGCAGGCGGGAGTCATACATTGGCGTGATGATTGATGACCTGGTGACACGGGGCGTGTCGGAACCATATCGCATGTTTACATCCCGCGCTGAATTCCGGCTTTCGCTGCGTGCAGACAATGCCGACCAACGCCTGACAGAGCGTGGCCACACCATAGGGTGCGTGGGCGAGGCGCGCTGGGCGCAGTTCAGCGCAAAGATGGAGCAACTCAGTCAGGCCAAATCGGCGCTTGCAAAGCTAAGCCTCTCATCGCGGGACATTTCCGACCTCGGGGTGAAGCTCAACGCTGATGGCCCGCGCAGGTCCGCTCTTGAGGCGCTTTCGTTGGCAGATTTTGACTTCAGCCACCTGAATGACCTGAAACAAGATGTCGGCGGTATTCCTCAAGAGATACAAAGACAGGTCAAGCGGGACGCACTTTATGCGCATTATATCGCCCGCCAGGAACGCGACATTGCCGCAATGGAACGTGATGAGAACCACGCGATACCCGAAAACACGGATTATTCGCAAATCAAGGGCCTCTCCAACGAGATTGTCGCCAAACTTAGCGCCGTGAGACCCGAAACCATTGCCCATGCCAGCAGAATCGAGGGCATGACGCCGGCAGCATTGATGTTAATTATCGGAGCCACAAAGAAACTCCAGCAGGCAACCGGTACGTAACGGCATGACGACGAACATCGCGAATCTGGGTGTTTCACGTGAAACAATGGCAGATCTAGAGAGTTATGCGGCGCTGGTCGCCAAATGGACGCCCCGAATCAACCTGATCGCGCGAAGCACCGTCACTGCGATCTGGGAGCGTCACATCGTCGATTCGGTCCAGCTCTACAGATTTGCCCCTGATCAGTTCTCCAAGTGGGTCGATATTGGCAGCGGCGGCGGTTTTCCGGGCATCGTCATGGCGATTCTTGGCAAGGCAAGGCAGCCAGAAGCGCGTTTTGTCTTGATCGAAAGTGATCAACGCAAGGCGGCTTTTCTAAGAACGGTTGCGCGTGAACTTTCGCTGCCCGTCATCGTTCTCGCCCAGCGAGTCGAAGATGCTGATCCGCAGATGGCAGATATAGTATCCGCCCGCGCTCTGACGGCACTATCTGGTCTACTCCCGCTGTCCCAAAGACACCTGAAACCCGGCGGGATCGCTCTTTTTCACAAGGGCCGCCAGGCCAAGCAGGAAGTTTCCGACGCGCGGAAAAACTGGTCGTTTGACCTTGAAGATCACCCAAGTTTCACTGATCCTGAAGCACGAATACTCGCCATCCAGAGGATAAGCGCCCTTGGCCCATGACATAAGCTTCGGTCCACGAATTATCGCAATCGCGAACCAGAAAGGTGGCGTCGGCAAGACGACAACGACGATTAACCTGGGCGCGGCACTGGCAGAAAAGCGCAAGCGCGTCTTGTTGATCGATCTAGATCCGCAAGGGAACGCCTCCACCGGGCTGGGCATTGACAATGACCAGCGGGAGGCCACCACATACGATCTGCTGGCAGGCGATGTGTCACTGACAGAGGCGATACAGAACACGACGGTCAAACGGCTGAGCATCGTCCCGGCCACGACTGACCTCAGCTCAGCGGACCTGGAACTGGTCGGGAACGCGAAGCGCAGCTTTCTTTTGCGTGATGTCTTGCGCAGCGACGAGGCGACCGCGCTGAAGTTTGACTATATATTGATCGACTGCCCGCCTTCGCTCAATATATTGACGGTGAACGCCATGGTTGCCGCGCATTCCATCATCGTCCCACTGCAAAGTGAATTCTTCGCGCTCGAAGGCCTCTCGCAACTGATCCTCACTGTGCGCGACGTGCGCCAGACAGCAAACGCAGATCTGCGGATCGAAGGCATTGCGTTGACGATGTATGACCGTCGCAACAACCTGTCACTTCAGGTCGAGGATGATGCGCGCGAAAACATGGGCGATATGGTGTTCAAGACCGTCATCCCGCGCAATGTACGTCTCAGCGAAGCCCCGTCATTTGCAGTCCCCGTCCTTGCCTATGACAGTACGTCGAAGGGGAGCCTGGCCTACCGGGCCCTGGCTGCAGAACTCATTGAAAGAACAACGAAAAAGAGGGCTGCATAGATGGCACGCACGACCAAGAAATCGCGCGGACTGGGCCGCGGGCTGTCCGCCCTCATGTCTGATGTCTCAACAGACGAGGCAGCTCCGGCCACACCCAAACGACCTGACCTCATTGTTCCGATCGAACTGGTGCAGGCAAATCCGGATCAGCCCCGCAGAACATTCGCCGAGGACGCCTTGCAAGAGCTCGCAACCTCGATCGCCGAAAAAGGCATCATCCAGCCGCTCATCGTGCGCCGGTCACCTGATGACGACGAGATGTACGAGATCGTTGCTGGCGAACGCCGGTGGCGCGCGGCGCAGATGGCGAAACTGCACGACATTCCCGTCCTTTTGCGTGACTACGATGACGCCGAGGTCCTGGAAATCGCGATTATCGAGAACATTCAGAGGGCGGACCTGAACCCGGTGGACGAGGCAGCGGGCTACAAGCAGTTGATGGATCGCTTCGGCCACACCCAAGATAAGCTATCCGCCGCTCTCGGCAAAAGCCGCAGCCATATCGCCAACTCGCTGCGCCTGCTGAACCTGCCCCAGGAGGTGCAGGCCTATCTCGTCAGCGGCCAACTCTCAGCGGGCCACGCACGCGCACTTGTGGGTCATAATGACGCCGTGGCGCTGGCGCGCGAAGTGGTCCAGCGAAAGCTCTCGGTCAGAGAGACCGAAAGCCTGGCCAGGAAGGGCCCGGCAATCAAGAAGCGGTCCGTCACGGGCGCGCCTGTGCCAAAAGACGCAGACACCATCCAGATCGAAAACGAGCTTTCCGCCGCTTTGGGCATGAAGGTCACAATAGATCATCCAACCGGCGCAGAGGGTGGAAAGATGGTGATTGGCTACAAGTCTCTTGAGCAACTGGATGAATTGCTGCGGGCGCTGTCCGGCGGCTAGTCCTCCAGCAACCTGCGCAAAACGGCATTCAAGAGAGGAAAACCACTGTCCGTCAGGCGGAGCGCCGTGGCCGTCTTCTCTACCATCCCGATACCAGTCAAGTATTTGATTTTACTGACATAATCAGCGCTCTCTAGCTGCTGATACCGCGAAAGCTCCACGCCCTCCCTTAGTCGCATCCCCATCAACAGAAACTCGACAAACCGGTCATCATCACTCAGCACATCGCGCGAAAGGTCGCCATTTCCCGTCATTCGGACCTGAGAAAGCCACGCCGCTGGCGCGCGCGGCGCTTCAACCGCAAACCGCGAACCGCCCAACGTCAAACGCCCATGTGCGCCTGGTCCAATCCCGGCGTAGTCGCCACAACGCCAGTAGATCTTGTTGTGAATGCTTTCGCAGCCAGAGCGGGCATGGTTGGACACTTCGTAGCCCGCCAAACCAACCTCGCCGCAGATGTCCTGGGTCGCCAGATACATATCCGCCGCAACGTCGTCAGCCGGCAACCCACGCAGTTTTCCCGCCGCAAACCGATCACCAAAGGCGGTGCCGCCTTCAATCGTCAGCTGGTACAGTGACAAGTGATCCACGGCGAGCCCCAGCGCCTGTTTCAGCTCTGCAGACCACGCTGCCACAGACTGCCCCTGCCGCGCATAAATCAGGTCAAAGCTCACCCGCTCAAATACATTGCGGGCCTTCTCAAAGGCCTCAATCGCCTCTTTCGCAGAATGCAGCCGGCCCAACGCCTTTAAATCCGCATCATTCAGCGCCTGAACGCCCATCGACACCCGGTTGACGCCGGCGCTGTGATATCCGGCAAAACGACCCGCTTCGACCGATGTTGGGTTGGCCTCTAACGTCACCTCGATATCGTTTGCGATGGGCCATGTTGCCCGCACTTTCGTTAAAATCGCGTCAACAACATCAGGGTCCATCAAGCTTGGCGTGCCGCCACCGAAAAACACTGACCGCAAAACCCGGCCGTTGGTTTCGGCGCCAATACGATCAATCTCGCTCAGATAGGCAGCCTCCCAGGCCTTTTGATCGATCTGTGACACAACATGGCTGTTAAAATCGCAATAAGGGCACTTTGCCTGGCAAAACGGCCAGTGAACATAAAGGCCAAACCCACCGCGCTCCCAATCCTCAGGCAAAACTGCCCGCAATCAGCTTGGCAAAAGCATCCGCCCGATGGCTGATTTTGTTCTTTTCCCACCGGTCCATCTCACCAAAGGTAACGTCAAAACCTTCGGGCTGGAAAATCGGATCATACCCATGGCCCTGATCGCCGCGCATCGGCCAGACAATCTGGCCGGGCATAACCCCGGCAAACACCTCGTCATGCCCATCAGGCCAGGCCAGAACCAGCGTACAGCAAAATTGGGCTGTGCGCGGAAACGGGGCAGAAACAGACTCTAACGCGGCCCAACTCCGCTCCATAGCCAATTCAAAATTGCGCCCATCCGGCGTTTCAGCCCAATCCGCCGTGTGAACGCCCGGCGCCCCGCCAAGGGCATCAATTTCGATCCCGCTATCATCGGCAAGGGCAGGCAGGCCAGTCGCCCTTGCAGCCGCATGGGCCTTGATCCGGGCATTCCCGGCAAATGTCGCTTCGGTCTCCTCCGGCTCGGGCAGCCCATGATCGGCGTTTGACGTCAAGGACACCCCATAGGCACTGAGAAGATCAGCGATCTCCTCCAGCTTTCCCTGGTTGTGGGTCGCTATCACCAATTCCCTTCCGTCAAAACGCCGCATCAGCCCACCGCTGCCAGTTGCGCCGCTGTCAGCTCTGCCACGCCCTTTTCCGCGAGATCAAGCAAGGCGTCCATCTGTTCGCGCGAATAAGTCGACCCCTCTGCCGACATCTGGACCTCAATCAACTTGCCCCCGGTCATGACAAAATTGCCATCAACGCCCGCCTCGCTGTCCTCGGGATAATCCAGATCAAGCAGCACTTGCCCCGCGTAAACGCCACAGGACACCGCAGCGACCGGATCTACCAGCGGATCATTGATGACGTCTCCCGCCTTCATCAGCTGCTGTACCGCCAGCTTCAACGCGACCCAACCTCCCGTGATGGAGGCGCAGCGGGTCCCGCCATCAGCCTGAATGACATCGCAATCCACGACGATCTGCCGCTCGCCCAGGGCCACGCGATCAACACCGGCGCGCAAGGACCGGCCAATCAGACGTTGAATTTCCTGCGTCCGCCCGGACTGACCGTTCTTGGCCTCGCGGCGCATCCGCGTGTTTGTCGCGCGCGGCAGCATCCCGTATTCGGCCGTTACCCAACCCAAGCCAGAGTTCTTCAGGAACGGCGGCACCCGCTCATCAATCGTCGCGGTGCATAAAACATGGGTATTGCCGCATTTTATCAGGCAAGAGCCCTCGGCGTGCATCGTTACGCCAGTCTCAATCGAGACTTCGCGCAATTCGTTCGTTTGACGGCCTGATGGACGCATCGGGTCACTCCTATCGGTTGCACTGCGGGAATACGCTGCCCACATATGAAATCCAACCCCGATTGACGCCCCCCCAAACTTCGTTTTAATTGCCCAGCCTTCGCCTGAGGACCAGATGACCGAACAGCCGCCAAATATCGACGAAATGAACGATCGCTCGCGCGAGGTGTTCCGGCGCGTGGTCGAGGGATATCTGGAAAGCGGAGTGCCTGTCGGATCACGCACCCTGACCCGTGATTTTTCAGAGCAAGTCAGCGCCGCAACTATTCGCAACGTGATGCAGGATCTCGAATACCTTGGCCTGCTGGACAGCCCGCATGTGAGTGCAGGGCGGATCCCGACGCAACAGGGCCTGCGCATGTTCGTCGATGGCCTGCTAGAGGTTGGCGATCTGGACGGCGAAGATCGCGAAAAGATCGACCGCACCCTGACAGGCAATGACCAGGACGTCACAACCGTGCTGGATCAGGTTGGCCAGGCGCTGTCAGGTGTCACTCATGGTGCAAGCCTTGTCCTGACCCCAAAACACGAAGCCCCCATCAAGCACATTGAATTTGTTGCGCTTTCACAGGACCGTGCGCTTGTCGTGCTGGTTTTCGCCGACGGGCATGTCGAAAACCGCGTATTCACCCCGCCACCTGGGCAAACGCCATCTTCCATGCGCGAAGCGGCCAATTTCCTCAATGCCATCGCTGCGGGCCATACCCTGTCAGAGCTTGGGGCCGTCATCGCCCGAGAAATCGCGGCCCGGCGGCAAGAAATCAATCAACTGGCCGCAGCCCTCGTCGAAGGTGGCGTGGCGCTTTGGGAAAACAAGGGCGAGGCGACCGAACGCTTGATTGTGCGTGGCCGCGGAAACCTTCTTGGCGATAGGGAAAATGAGGATGACCTCGCTCGTATTCGCACCCTTTTCGATGACCTTGAACGCAAGCGCGACATCGCCCAGTTTCTCGATCTGGCCGAGGATGGCGAAGGGGTCCGCATTTTTATTGGCTCAGAGAACAAATTGTTCTCTTTATCGGGTTCATCTCTCGTCGTTTCCCCTTATATGAACGCCGACCGAAAGATTATTGGCGCGGTCGGTGTGATCGGGCCAACGCGGCTCAATTACGGGCGAATCGTGCCGATTGTGAATTACACTGCTCAGTTGGTTGGCAAGATGGTTGCCGACCGCTCCTGAAGGAAAAACGGATGTCTGAAAAGGACGAAGAATTGCAAAGCCTTGATGAACTCGCCGCGGAAGGCGACGACGTGGATTTTGATGCCGCGGCCGCCAGTTATGACGAAATCGAAGCCTTGCGCGATGAACGTGACACATACCGCGACAAATTCATGCGCGCCCTCGCTGACAGTGAGAACCTGCGCAAACGCGCAGATCGCGACCGTCGCGAGGCCGAAAACTATGGCGGATCCAAGCTCGCCCGCGACATGCTGCCGGTTTACGACAATATGCGCCGCGCCTTGCAGTCCGCCGCCGAAGCAGAGCAGGACGTGAACAAGGCGCTGCTGGAAGGTGTTGAGCTGACAATGCGCGAGTTGATCAGCGTGTTCAAGAAACACGGAATCGACCCTATTACACCGGAAGTTGGCGACAAATTCGACCCGCAGCTTCATCAGGCCATGTTCGAAGCACCATTGCCGGGAACTGTCGCAGGCGAAATCATTCAGGTCGCCGCCGAAGGCTTCATGCTGCACGACCGCCTGCTGCGCCCTGCACAGGTGGGTGTATCATCTACGCCTGCCGCGTAGGTTGGTAAAACCCGCGCTACAACTTCGAGCGTAACTCATAGATCAACGCAAGCGCATCCCGGGGGCTCAGCTCATCGGGATGCACTTCCTTGAGGCGCTCCTCAATCTCAGATGGCTCAGGGGCAGCAGTCTGGGGCGCAGGTGTCGCTGCAAACAAGGGAAGATCATCAATAATCGCTTTTTGCGCGCCACCGCCTTCACGCTCGCCTTTTTCCAAAGCCTCCAGAACCACTTTTGCCCGCTCAACAACAACCGGCGGCAGGCCCGCCAGCCGCGCAACCTGCACACCATAACTCCGGTCCGCCGTCCCGCGCCTGACTTCATGCAGGAAAATCACATCGCCTTGCCACTCTTTGACGGCAACCGTGGCGTTTTCCACGCCATCCAGCTTGGCCGAAAGCGCTGCCATTTCGTGATAATGCGTGGCAAAGAGAGCGCGGCAGCGGTTTACGTCGTGCAAATGTTCCAACGTAGCCCAGGCAATCGACAGACCATCATAAGTCGCCGTTCCGCGCCCGATCTCATCCAAAATCACCAACGCTCGGTCATCGGCCTGATTCAGGATCGCCGCGGTTTCGACCATTTCCACCATGAACGTTGATCGCCCACGCGCGAGGTCATCAGAGGCACCGACGCGGCTAAAGATCTGACTGACAATCCCGATATGCGCCGCGGCTGCGGGCACATAGCTCCCCATCTGCGCCAGAATCGCGAGCAAGGCGTTTTGCCGCAGGAACGTCGATTTCCCGGCCATGTTCGGGCCGGTCAGCAACCAGATCGACGCATCCGTCAGTCCACAGTCATTGGCAATGAACGGTGCGCCCTCTTTTTGTAGCGCGGCCTCAACGACCGGATGCCGCCCGCCCTTGATGTCAAACGCGCGGCTGTCGTCCACTTTGGGGCGCACCCAATTTTCGGTCATCGCAAGATGCGCGAGCGCCGCGGTCAAATCAATCTCGGAAAGCGCGCGCGCCAATGCCCCCAAAGCCCCGGCCTGTGCGACAATAGCCCTTGTTAGGCTGGAATAGAGTCCTTTTTCAATCTCAAGCGCCCGCCCGCCCGCATTCAGAATGCGCGTTTCAATCTCGGATAGTTCAACCGTGGTAAACCGCACCTGATTGGCGGTCGTCTGACGGTGAATGAAGGTCTCATTCAGGGGCGGTGCCATCATCCTGTCTGCATGGGTCGCGGTCGTTTCAATGAAATAGCCCAGCACATTGTTGTGCTTGATCTTCAGTGACGACACCCCGGATGCTTCAATATACTCCGCCTGCATTCCGGCAATCACCGACCGCCCTTCGTCACGCAACCTCCGCGCCTCGTCCAGATCAGCGTCATACCCCGGCGCGATGAACCCGCCATCGCGGGCCAAAAGCGGCGGTTCGGCCACCAGCGCGTCGTCCAGCAGCCTCAGAAGTTCATCATGGCCAGCAAGGTCTCTGGCGGCATCCGCCAATTTTTCCGGCAACTCCCCCGGCATACCTCCGGAAAGCTGCCCGGCCTGCCCAATCGTATTGCGAATGGCCGTCATGTCGCGTGGCCCGCCCCGATCCAGCGCCAGGCGGGACAATGCTCGATCAAGATCATGCACACCCCGCAGGGCATCGCGGATGTCCTCTGCCAATCGTGCGTTTTCCACCAAAAAGGCTACCGCATCCAACCGGGCCGCGATCACATCGACACTGCAAGACGGTGAGGCCAACCGCCTTTCCAGCAATCGCGCACCGCCAGCGGTCGCAGTTCTGTCGACACAGTGCAATAGCGACCCCTGCCTGCCGCCAGCCATCGCATGGGTCAGCTCTAGCGATTTGCGCGTTGCCGCATCAATCTGCATCGCCGCTGACAGGCCTTCCTGTACCGGTGGGCGCAGCAGCGGCAGGTTGCCGCGTTGCGTGATATCGAGATACTCCGCAACCGCTGACATCGCCCCGATCTCGGCCCGGCCAAAGCTGCCAAAGGCCTCAAGAGAGCTGACCTTGTAAAGATCGCAAAGGCGTTTCTCGCCTGCTGTACTGTCAAACGCGGCAGCACCCAAAGTGGTCAGCGTTGCGCCAGAATCAGACACTATTCCAGCCCAATCGGCCTCATTCCCATCCACAACGATCACCTCACGCGGCGTGAGCCGCGCCAGTTCCGGCCCCAGTTGCGCCCCTGAACAAGGCATCACGTGAAACGCCCCGGTCGAAATATCGACCCAGGCCAGCGCGCCGTCGTCGCGTACCACATGAAACGCCGCCAGAAAGTTATGGCGGCGGGCATCCAGCAATGAATCCTCGGTCAGGGTCCCGGGTGTCACCAACCGCACGACCTCGCGCTTTACAACGGCCTTATGCCCCCGCTTCTTGGCCTCAGCCGGGCTTTCCATCTGTTCGCAGACGGCGACCCGGAACCCCTTGCGGATCAGCGTCAGAAAATACCCTTCGGCGGCATGATGCGGCACGCCGCACATCGGAATATCGTGATCGTCGTGTTTGCCGCGCTTCGTCAGGGCAATATCCAGCGCCTCTGCCGCCGCGACCGCATCATCAAAGAACATTTCATAGAAATCACCCATCCGGTAAAACAGCAGGGCATCAGGGTGCGCGGCCTTGATCTTCAGATATTGCGCCATCATGGGCGTTGTGGTGCCTTTGGTGCTGCTCATGCATCCCCCCGGATCATTCCGCGCACATTACCACCGCACGGTATCGGCGAAACCCCGAAATGAACCCGTTGCAGCATCGCATCGGAACCCGCTATGTCTTGAGGGCTCAGGAGGGGGATCGCATGCCTAAGAACAAACTCACCCGCGAGGACGCGCTGCAATTCCATATGCAGCCCAGCCCCGGTAAATGGGAGATTCAGGCCACCGTGCCGATGACAACCCAGCGCGACCTGTCGCTGGCCTATTCCCCCGGCGTGGCGATCCCCTGCGAGGAAATCGCCGCCGATGCCTCTACTGCCTATGACTATACAAACAAGGGCAATCTGGTTGCGGTGATTTCCAATGGAACAGCCGTGCTGGGCCTTGGTAATCTCGGCGCGCTGGGCAGCAAACCGGTAATGGAGGGCAAGTCGGTCCTGTTCAAACGCTTCGCCGATGTGAATTCAATTGATCTGGAGCTGGACACCGAAGACCCCGAAGAGTTCATCAAGGCGGTGCGCTTGATGGGCCCCACCTTCGGGGGCATCAACCTTGAAGATATCAAGGCGCCCGAATGTTTCATCATCGAACAAACGCTCAAGGAACAGATGGACATCCCCGTGTTCCACGACGACCAACACGGGACAGCGGTGATCTGCGCCGCCGGGTTGCTGAACGCGCTGCATCTTTCAGGTAAGAAAATCGAGGACGTCAAGATTGTCCTGAACGGCGCCGGAGCCGCCGGCATCGCCTGTCTTGAATTGCTCAAGGCCATGGGTGCAAAGCACGACAACTGCATTATGTGCGACACCAAAGGTGTCATCTACCAGGGTCGGACCGAAGGGATGAACCAATGGAAATCCGCCCATGCCGCCAACACCAAGGCGCGCACGCTGGATGATGCCATGAAGGGCTGCGATGTGTTTCTGGGCGTCAGCGCCAAAGGGGCCGTGACGCAGGAAATGGTGACTAACATGGCGGAAAACCCCGTTATCTTTGCCATGGCGAACCCCGATCCGGAGATCACACCAGAAGATGCCCAAGCCGTCCGCGCCGACGCCATCGTCGCGACAGGACGCAGCGACTACCCCAATCAGGTCAACAATGTCCTTGGCTTCCCGTATCTTTTTCGCGGCGCTCTCGACATTCACGCCCGTGCCATCAACGACGAAATGAAGATCGCCTGCGCCGAAGCGCTCGCCGCACTGGCGCGCGAGGATGTTCCCGATGAAGTCGCCATGGCTTACGGCAAGAAACTGACCTTCGGGCGCGATTATATTATCCCCACACCATTCGACCCCCGCCTGATTCACCGTATCCCTACCGCCGTCGCGCAGGCTGGCATGAAAACCGGGGTCGCGCGGCGTCCGATCATCGATATGGACGCCTATGAACTGTCTCTCAAGTCCCGCATGGATCCGACCCAATCCATTTTGCGCAGCCTGAATGCGCGCGCCCGGGCCAACCAGTCGACCGTCATTTTCGCCGAGGGTGACGATCCGCGCGTTTTGCGGGCCGCCGTGATGTACCAACGGTCAGGTATGGGCAAGGCGCTTGTCGTAGGTCGCGATGATGACGTGAAGGAAAAACTGGCCGCAGAGGGCCTCCCGGAGGCATTTGATGAACTGGAAATCGTGAATGCCGCCACGACGCCCCACCTCGAGACCTATAAGGATTTCCTTTACGAACGCCTGCAACGCAAGGGGCTGGATGCCCAGGACGTCCATCGCCTTGCTGCACGCGATCGGCATGTGTTTGCAGCCCTGATGCTGGCACATGGGCACGGCGACGGGATGGTCACTGGGGCCACACGCAAGTCGGCGCATATCCTGGAGCTGATTAACCGTGTCTTTAATGCGCAGCCCCACGATGGCGCGGTCGGTGTGACGGCCGTCTTGCACAAGGGGCGCATCGTCCTGATCACCGACACCCTGGTTCACGAATGGCCCGACGAAAATGACCTGGCCGATATCGCCGAGCGCGGAGCATCGGTTGCGCGCGAGCTGGGGCTGGAACCGCGCGTCGCATTTCTGTCATTCTCTACTTTCGGTTATCCGGTGTCAGAGCGCGCCGAAAAGATGCACCAGGCGCCCAAGGTGCTGGACGCGCGCAAGGCCGACTTTGAATATGAAGGCGAAATGACGGTCGATGTGGCGCTGAATGCGCAGGCGCAGGAAAACTATCCGTTCCAGCGCCTGACCGGACCGGCGAATGTTCTGGTCGTGCCCGCAAGGCACTCTGCTTCCATTTCTGTAAAGCTGATGCAGGAAATGGCCGGGGCGACCGTGATTGGGCCTATCCTGTCAGGTATCGGCAAGCCAATTCAGATTTGCTCGACGGTTTCCACAGTTAACGACATCCTCAACATGGCCGTGATCGCCGCCTGCAAGGTGGACTGATGGCGATCTGGAACCTGGGGTCAATCAACATGGATATCGTCTATAGCGTTCCGCATATTCCCATGCCGGGTGAAACCCTTTCGTCGTTCGATCGCAATGTGTTCCTGGGTGGCAAAGGCACCAACATGTCTGTCGCCGCCGCCCGTGCCGCCGCCCATGTGCATCACATCGGGGCGGTCGGAGAAGATGGGCGTTGGGCCTTGCAGCGCCTGTTGGAATATGGGGTCGATACTCGAAATATCGCTGTGTTAGACACTGAAACGGCCCAGGCGATCATCATGGTGGACCCTCAGGGCGAGAATGCAATCATCCTCCACCCCGGCGCGAATGCCGAGATCCCGCAAGTGACATTGCAAGCAGCCATGGCCGAAGCCGAAACAGGCGATTGGCTGATTATCCAGAATGAAACCAACCTGCAACGCACAGCAGCTGAAATGGGCAAGAAGCTGGGCTTGCAGGTCGCTTACGCCGCCGCGCCCTTTGACGCGGATCGCGTGCAGGCGGTTCTGCCTTACCTTGATTTCCTGATCCTCAACGCGATCGAGGCAGATCAACTGCAAACTGCCACGGGCCAGGCCCCAGAGGACCTTCCGGTGCGTGATGTGATCGTCACGCGCGGATCAAAGGGCGCGGATTGGTATGGGACAAACGGGAAAGAGCATTTCCCGGCTATCAAAGTTGATCCGGTTGATACAACCGGGGCCGGGGATACTTTCACAGGCTACGTCCTTGCGGGCCTTGATCGCGGCATGCCCATGGGTCAGGCCATCAGGCAGGCCACCAAGGCGGGCGCGCTGATGGTCACCCGCCACGGCACCGCAGACGTGATCCCCGATCTGTCAGAGGTACAGGCGTTTCAAGCCTAGACAGCGTTTGCAAAGAATTGAGGGTTCCATGACCGACGTCACCACACACCAGGCCGAAGACGATGCCCGCAACGAAGGCATCCTGATCTATGTGGATGGGAAGATCGTGCCAAAGGCACAAGCCATGGTCAGCGTCTACGACAGCGGCTTCATGCTGGGCGATGGCGTTTGGGAAGGGTTACGGCTTTATGATGGTAAATGGGCCTTTATAGAGGAACATATTGACCGGCTGTTTGGGGCGGCAAAAGCGATTGATCTGGATATCGGATTGGACCGAAAGCGGGTCATTTCCGCTTTGTTAGAGACACAAACCGCAAATGAGATGACCACAGATGCCCATGCGCGGCTGATGGTGACGCGCGGTATCAAGTTGCGCCCGTTCCAACACCCCAGCCTGTCGCAGTCAGGGCCGACATTTGTCATCATCATGGAACATTCCCGCCCCAAGATCCCGCGCCCCATCACGCTCGCTACCGTTCCCCACCAACGCGGCCTGCCCATGACGCAGGACCCCAAATTGAACAGTCACTCCAAGCTGAACTGCATCCTGGCCTGCATCGCCGCGCAAAAGGCGGGCGCAGACGAGGCGCTGATGCTTGACGTGCATGGGTTCGTGAACACCACGAACGCCTGCAATTTCTTCATTGTCAGAAATGGAGCCGTTTGGACCAGCACCGGCGACTACTGCATGAACGGGATCACGCGAGCCAAGGTCATCGACCTTTGCCGCGCCAACGACATCCCCGTGTTTGAACGGAATTTCAGCCTGGTTGACACCTATTCCGCCGACGAAGCCTTCCTTACGGGAACATTCGGCGCACAAACCCCTGTCAGCAGCATCGATGGCCGGACCATCGGCACCGGTGAGCTGGGACCAATGACCAAACGCCTGCGCGGTCTCTATAAGGACATGGTGGATCGCTCATGAGGATAGCGATGTGGTCCGGCCCGCGGAACCTGTCGACCGCGATGATGTACGCCTTCGGTAATCGCGCCGACTTCGCCGTGTGGGATGAGCCGTTCTATGCGCCCTACCTCAAGGAAACGGGCGCAGATCACCCGATGCGGGCAGAAATCCTTGCCGCACACGAAACCGATCCGCAGGCCGTTGCAAAACGCTGTTTAGACACTATTCCAGCCCAAAAGCCACATTTCTACATGAAGCACATGCCGCACCACATGACCTGCGGCTTCCCTCTGGACTGGTCACAACACTGCATCAACATCCACCTCATCCGGCACCCCGCCCGTGTGATTGCAAGCTATGGTGCGAAGCGGGATGAGATGGCGCTGGAAGATATCGGATTCACTCAGCAGGCTGAACTATACGACAGGATCGGCGGGCTGGTCATCGACAGCGCCGACATCCGTGCCGACCCGGAAGGTATGCTGCGCAAGCTTTGCGAAGAAATTAGACTACCGTTCGATCCAGCGATGCTGCAATGGCGCGCCGGACCACGAAATGCAGACGGGGTCTGGGCCGCACATTGGTACAATGCTGTGCACCAGAGTACCGGGTTTGCTGGCGCAGAGGGGCCATTACCGAAGATACCAACCGCGTGTAAAACGCTCCTGAAAGATGCGTTGCCGCTCTACAACAGCCTGCAAGCAAGGAAGCTGTAATAGCCCACGTTATTATTGGCCCATAAATATCCTGGGGGAGGCGCGCAGCGACGGGGGCAAAGCCCCCTCAGCCCTTGCGGTTCCGCGCCGCCAGCAGCTTCAACCGCAACGCATTCAGCTGGATGAACCCCTGAGCGTCCGTTTGGTCATAGGCGCCCATGTCATCCTCGAATGTCACATGCTCTTCTGAATACAGCGTCTGATCCGACCAGCGGGCCACGGTCGCGGCCGACCCTTTGTAAAGCTTCACCCGCACGGTCCCCGATACATGCTCCTGGCTCTTGTCGATCAGCGCTTGCAGCATCTCGCGTTCAGGCGAGAACCAGAAACCGTTGTAAATCAGCTCTGCATAGCGCGGCATGATGCTGTCTTTGAGGTGACCCGCACCCGCGTCCAGCGTGATCTGCTCGATCCCGCGGTGCGCTTCCAGCAGAACAGTGCCGCCGGGGGTTTCATAGATGCCGCGTGACTTCATGCCGATGAACCGGTTTTCCACCAGATCAAGACGGCCGACGCCGTGCTTGCCGCCCAATTCGTTCAGCCTGGTCAGGATCGTCGCTGGTGACATCGCCTCGCCATTGATTGCAACGGCATCGCCCCGCTCAAAGGTGATCTCGACCATTTCCGGCGCATCCGGCGCATCTTCAGGTGCCACGGACCGCTGATAAACATAATCCGGCGCTTCCTCGGCGGGGTCCTCAAGCACTTTGCCCTCGGATGACGTGTGCAGCAGGTTGGCGTCCACGCTGAAAGGAGCTTCGCCGCGCTTGTCCTTGGCAATCGGGATCTGATGCTTTTCGGCAAATTCGATCAGCTTGGTCCGGCTGCCCAGATCCCACTCGCGCCAGGGGGCGACAACCTTGATTTCGGGGTTCAGCGCATAGGCGGCCAGTTCAAACCGGATCTGGTCGTTGCCCTTGCCGGTCGCACCATGGGAAATCGCATCGGCACCTTCGGCGGCTGCGATCTCAACCAGACGCTTGGAAATCAAAGGGCGCGCAATCGATGTGCCCAGCAGGTAAAGCCCCTCATAAAGTGCATTCGCCCGGAACATCGGAAACACAAAGTCGCGCACGAATTCTTCGCGCAGGTCCTCGATATAGATCGAAGAAGCACCCATCATTTCGGCCTTCTTGCGCGCAGGCTCCAGTTCTTCGCCCTGACCCAGATCGGCGGTGAAAGTTACAACCTCGCAGTTATACTCGGTTTGCAACCATTTGAGGATGATCGAGGTATCAAGCCCACCAGAGTAGGCCAGAACAACTTTCTTCGGAGCGGTCATAGGGGTGCGCCTTTGCGTCAATACATGCTTTCCCGCGCGATAAAGGTTTTTCCCGACAGGGGCAAGAAGTGCGCCATGCTCGTCTATTATTGGCCCATAAATATCCTGGGGGAGGCGCGCAGCGACGGGGGCAAAGCCCCTGACAACGCCCCCTTATGCAATGTGCCTCGCCACGAAATCCGCGTCCCCATCGTTGTATAGCTCCATCACCGCATCTTCGGGCGCCAACCAGAGCGCCAGATGCCCCGGCTCTGTCGGGGGTCCATGTGGTCGCACTGGTCGCGCCAGATAGATATGGCACAGCTTCTCTGCCCACAGGTCGTACTCCGGCATGAAGGTGAACCGCCGGAACGTGCCCAGCTTACGCGGCGCGGCAATCCGCCAGCCAGTTTCCTCAAACACCTCACGGTGCAGCGCGTTCAGCGGGTGTTCACCGGGATCAATCCCGCCACCGGGCAGCTGTATCTCGAAATGCGGGTCGCCCTGATAGGTTAGCAGCAGCTTTCCACCCAGAGGCAAAATCGCGTAAACCCCGGCCCGATGCCGGTATCGCTGTCCGTTCTGCGGGACTGCGCCATACCGTCTAATCATAGCTTCCCCCTTGGACGCCGCCTTGCCCCACCTATATAGGCGCGGTATGCCACCCCCTATAGTATTTCGGGTTTGGGAAGAAAATCACATGTTGAAAATGCGTTCGACCGTAGGGGGAAGCAGCGTTTTCAATGCGATGAAACCCGAATTACCTTTGACTTGTTAGGAAAGACCATGACCACAGGCACCCAAATCGCCTGGGACGATACCGTCCTGCCGTTTCAACTTGACGCCTCTGACATCCGTGGCCGGGTGGCACGTCTTGATGGCGTGTTGGAACAGGTTCTGGAACAGCACAACTATCCACCCGTGATCGAAGGGCTGGTAGCCGAGATGGCCTTGCTGACCGCACTGATCGGGCAGACGGTCAAGCTGCGGTGGAAGCTGTCCTTGCAGGTGCGGGGCTCTGGCCCGGCGCGATTGATCGCCACGGATTACTATGCGCCGACCGCTGATGGCCAGCCTGCGCGCATTCGTGCTTATGCCTCTTATGATGAAGAAACGCTCGATCAGTCAGCCGACCCGTTCAGCCAGCTTGGCAGCGGTTACTTTGCCATTCTGATCGATCAGGGCAAGGACATGACCCCCTATCAGGGGATCACGCCCATTGCCGGTGGGTCACTTTCGGCCTGTGCAGAGACTTACTTTGCCCAATCCGAACAATTGCCAACCCGGTTTGAGCTGACCTATGGCCAATCGCAACTTCCCGGCGAAGGCAGCCATTGGCGTGCTGGCGGTGTGATGTTGCAGCATATGCCAAAGGCATCGCCGCATGTGACAGGCGAGGGCGGGTCGGGCGAGGAAGGCTTGCTGGACGCGGCCGATATTCTGGATGCCGACGAAAGTGAAAACTGGAACCGCGCCAATATGCTGTTGGACACGGTGGATGAGCTTGAACTGATTGGCCCGACCGTGGCCCCGACCGACCTGCTTTTGCGGCTTTTCCATGAAGAACAGCCCCGCGTTTACGACGCGCAACCGGTCAAGTTCGGGTGTAGCTGTTCCGAGGACAAGGTGCGCCAGAGCCTGTCGATCTATTCCGCCAAGGAAATCGGCACGATGGTGACGGACGACGGCACAGTGACCGCGGACTGCCAGTTCTGTGGATCGCACTACATTTTCGAGCCCGAAACGCTTGGGTTCGAGGCCAAGGGCGCCAGTGCCTGACCTGCGCAATAGACTGGAAGCCGCGCTTGCCCTCCCGGGCGGCGCGTCTTCTGATTTCGACCTGAACACCGATGTGAAAGCCCCGGTGCAAACACTGACACCAGCCGCTGTGTTGATCGGTATTCGCGCAGAAACAGAGATGGTCGTCCTGACAAAGCGCTCCGCCCGGCTCAAGCATCATCCGGGCCAGATTGCGTTTCCGGGTGGCAAGCAAGACCCAACCGATGCAACGCTGGCGGATGCGGCGCTTCGCGAGGCGCAGGAAGAAATCGGCCTGCCGCCCGCGATCGTGGAGGTGCTTGGGCATCTGCCCCCGCATCAAACCGTGACAGGGTATCAGGTTACCCCCGTCCTGGCGCTGGTTCAGGGCCACTATGACCCCATTCCAGAGACAGGCGAGGTCAGTGAGGTGTTTGAGGTGCCGCTGGCCCATGTTGTCAACAGCGCCAATTATCTGATCGAAGGGCGCCGCTGGCAGGGGCGCCGCAGGCTCTATTACACTGTTCCATTTGGCCCCTATTACATCTGGGGGGCAACCGCGCGCATCCTGCGGGCCTTTGCCGAACGTATCGCATGACCCGGATCTCTGCGCCCTGGTTGCTGGATGATGCGTCGCAACGGGTTTGCAGGCTGCTGACGGACGCAGGCCATCAGGCGTGGTTCGTTGGTGGTTGCGTGCGCAACGCGTTGCTGGGTGAACCTGTGGCTGACCTTGATCTTGCCACTGACGCGACGCCACAGACGGTTATCGATCTGGCCAAGGCTGCGGGCATTCATGCGATCCCTACAGGCATCGACCACGGCACTGTGACAGTGGTTGCCAATGATACACCTTTCGAAGTCACGACATTTCGTCGCGATGTTGCCACCGATGGCAGGCGTGCCAGGGTCGCCTTTTCTGACAACATCACAGATGACGCACGCCGCCGCGATTTCACGATGAACGCGCTTTATGCGGCACCTGATGGGGCGGTCGCCGATCCGCTGGGCGGGCTGCCGGACCTGCTCGCGCATCGTGTCCGCTTCATCGAAGATGCAGAGCGCAGGATCAAAGAGGACTACCTGCGTATCCTGCGGTTCTTTCGCTTTTATGCATGGTACGGCGATGCCGGCGCCGGGCCTGACGCTGATGGGCTGGCCGCCTGTGCTGCAAATATCGAAGGGTTGCAATCGCTGTCGGTTGAACGTGTCACGGCGGAAATGCTGAAGCTGCTTGCAGCCCCTGATCCTGCACCGGCCTTAGCTGCAATGGCATCAACCGGGGCCTTGGCGCAGGTCCTGCCGGGTGCAGACAGCGGCCGCCTTGCCGTGCTTGTCCATCTTGAACGCTCGCTTGATGTCCCGCCAGACCCGCTCAGGCGATTTGCCGTCATCGGCGGCGCCCCGGCTGAAGTGTTGCGGCTTTCAAAGGCGCAGTTGCGTGCCCTTGCCAGCATCACATCGGGCCTGTCACCGGCCGAGGCAAGCTATCGGTACGGCGAAAGTGTGGGGCGTGATGTCTTGTTGATTCAATCTGCCTCACTTGGCCAGCCTGTTGATCGGGCAATGCTCGAACCCATCGCGGCAGCGGCACTGCAAGTCTTCCCTCTCAAAGCCGCTGACCTGATGCCAGCGCTGCGCGGCCCGGAACTTGGTGACGCCCTGAAAGAGGCCGAGGCGCGTTGGATCAAATCGGGATTCACCCTGACGAAAGCACAGCTGCTTGACTGAATACCTGCCCTTGATCGGTTTTGTATTTTTCGGGTTGTTTTCACCCGGCCCGAACGTGATCCTGATCACGGCCTCCGGCGCGCGGTTCGGGTTTCAGCGCACCGTTCCGCATATAGCCGGTGTTGTCCTGGGCGTTGGCGTGATTGCCGGGGTTACGGGGGTCGGCATTGGCACCCTGATCACAGCCCAACCGGCGCTGGGCCTGTTGCTCAGGATTGTCGCAAGCCTTTGGATCCTGTGGATGGCCTTCAACCTTTGGCGCGCGGACCCCGCCAAAACGACAGAAACCGACAAGCCATTCACCATAACCGAGGGGATTTTGTTCCAATGGGTCAATCCCAAGGTTTGGGCCGTCGCGCTGAGCGCCACGGCCTATGTCGCGACTTTGCCACCTATTCAGCAGGCACTGACGCTGGCGGTTTCATTTTCAACCATCAATCTTGGCGTCTGCGTCTTCTGGGCGGCGGCGGGCAGCGTGTTGTCCTATCTGCTGACGAACCCGGCCGCGTGGCGTCTTTTCATGCGCGTCATGGCGCTTGCCCTGGTTGGTTTCTCGGCGCTGCTTTTTCTCTGACCGATCCTTTGCTATAGCTGACCCATAACTCCAAGAGGCAAGTCGATGTTTCGCTGGTTCGAAAGTCTTGTCGATCCCTATGTCCCGTATCAGGAGAGCGACACGCCGCCCAAGCGGCTCTATCCGTTTCTGCGTGCCTATGCAGAGCCGTTCAAGCGGGTGTTCTGGATCACGGGCGTTGCTGCGATCATCATCGCGATCATTGAAGTCTGGCTGGTGGCCTACCTGGGGCGTCTGGTTGATATTCTTGCAGCCGGCACGCCCGCCGAAGTCTGGGCGCAAAGCGGGCTGGAGTTCGCCCTGGTCGCGGTGTTTGTTCTCACCTTGCGTCCGGCGATCCATGTCGCGCAGGTCATGTTGCTGAACAACAGCATCCTGCCGAATTTTGGCACTCTGGTCCGATGGCGGGCGCACAGGCATGTCCTGCGCCAGTCGGTGGGCTGGTTTGAAGATGATTTCGCCGGCCGCATAGCGAACCGGATCATGCAGACACCCCCGGCGGCGGGCGAGGTGGTTTTCCAGCTCTTTGACGCGATCGCCTTTGCGATCGCCTATGTGGTCGCCGCGGCGGTTCTGCTGGGTCAGGCCGATCTGCGCCTGTTGGTCCCGCTGATGCTGTGGATCGTGCCGTATCTTGGGCTTTTGCGCTGGGTCGTGACCCGGATTGGTCCCGCGTCCGAGGCGGCGTCCAATGCGCGCAGCGCCGTCACGGGCCGTGTCGTGGACAGCTATACCAACATTCATGCGGTCAAGATGTTCGCCCACCATGATCGCGAGGTTGACTACGCCAAGGAAGCGATCCAAGAGGCCCGCCGCACATTCCAGATTGAAATGCGCCTTTATACGATCATGGACGCAGGCCTGATGATCCTGAACGGCGTCCTGATCGTCGGGGTCGTTGGCTGGGCCATCTGGCTTTGGATGCAAGGGGCCTCTTCGGTCGGGCTGGTTGCGGTGGCGACCTCACTGGCGCTGCGGCTGAACGCGATGTCGGGGTGGATCATGTGGGCGGTCACCAATTTTTTTCGGCAATTGGGCGTGGTCGCCGAAGGGATGCAAACCATCGCGCAGCCGATCGCGCTGGTGGACCAACGCGACGCAAAGCCGCTGGTCGTCGGGGCCGGGCAGGTGCAGATCAGCAATCTGTCGCATCACTATGGCAAGAAGGCAGGGGGGTTGGACCAGATCAACCTGACCATCGCGCCGGGCGAAAAGGTGGGGCTCGTTGGGCAATCGGGGGCCGGGAAATCCACCTTGGTGAAACTGCTTCTGCGGTTCTATGACGCCGAGCGCGGTACAATCTCCATTGATGGTCAGGACATCAAGTCGGCCACCCAGAACACCCTGCGTCTGGCCATTGGCATGGTCCAGCAGGATAGCGCTTTGTTGCATCGGTCGGTGCGGGACAACATCCTTTACGGCAATCCCGACGCGACCGAGGAAGAAGTGATTGCCGCCGCAAACAAGGCCGAAGCGCATGAATTCATCCTTGGGCTTGAGGACAACGAAGGGAACACCGGCTATGACGCCCGCGTCGGTGAACGGGGTGTCAAACTGTCGGGCGGGCAACGGCAGCGGATCAGCCTTGCCCGGGTGATCCTTAAAGATGCGCCGATTCTGGTGCTGGACGAGGCAACCAGCGCGCTGGACTCAGAGGTCGAGGCACTGATTCAAGGTGCGTTAGAGTCTGTTATGGACACCAAGACGGTCATCGCCATCGCGCATAGGCTGTCGACCCTGGCCTATATGGACCGCATCGTCGTGCTTGACGCAGGCCGCATTGTCGAAGAAGGAACCCATGCCGCGCTGCTGGCCCAGGGGGGCCTTTATGCGCGCTATTGGAACCGGCAATCGGGCGGGTTCATCAATGTGAAAGATGCGGCGGGATAAATGCTGACGATCGAAAGTCTGACCCATCTTGGGATGGGGCGCGCCTCTGATGGGCAATCCTTGCTGCCGCGCGTTCTGCCGGGTGAAGAGGTGGATGTTGCTCAGGACGGGACGGTGCGGATTGTCACGCCTTCAGTGGACCGGGTTGCGCCGCCCTGTCGGCATTTCAAGACCTGTGGCGGGTGTGCAATGCAACATGCCACAGACGCATTTGTGGCCGGATGGAAGCAGGATATCGTCGTCAAGGCGGTGCAAGCACGTGGGTTAGACACTGTTTTCCGCGATGTTGCCACCTCGCCAGCGCAATCGCGCAGGCGGGCAAAGCTTTCTGGCAGACGCACCAAGAAGGGTGCGATGGTCGGGTTTCATACCCGTGCGTCCGACACATTGGTGCAGGTGCCTGATTGTCAGCTCCTGACACCCGCGCTGATTGCCAGCTTTCCCGCGCTTGAGGCGCTGACCATGCTGGCCTGTTCGCGCAAAGGCGAGATTGACCTGACCGTCACCGAGGCCAGCGTCGGGCCTGACGTGCTGGTGGCAACCGACAAGGAACTGACACCGCAGCTGCGAGTCGAACTGGCGGCTTTGGCCAACCAGTTTGGCCTGTCGCGGCTGGTCTGGAACGATGAACCGGTCGTCACGATCAACCCGCCGGCGCAGGACTTTGACGGCACAGGTGTCGTGCCACCGCCCGGCGCCTTTTTGCAGGCTTCCAGACATGGCGAGGCGGCGCTGCTGGCAGCGGTGGAGGAAATCACGGCGCAGGCGGGCCGGATTGTTGACCTGTTCGCCGGATGCGGCACCTTCACGCTGCCCTTGGCCAAACGGGCCGAGATGCATGCGGTCGAGGGCGAAGCGGCGATGCTGGAGGCGCTTGATCGCGGCTGGCGCGAGGGGCACCAGTTGCGGCGGGTCACGACCGAGGCGCGTGATCTTTTCCGCCGCCCACTGGAAATAGACGAATTACGCCATTTTGACGCCGCGGTCATTGATCCGCCGCGCGCGGGGGCCGAGGCGCAGATCAAGACGCTCGCGGCCTCTGAAATTGGCACAATCGCAATGGTGTCCTGCAACCCGGTTACCTTTGCCCGTGACGCCAAGACCCTGATCGATGCGGGCTTTGCGATGGCCTGGGTGCAGGTTGTGGACCAGTTCCGCTGGTCTGCGCATGTCGAGGTTGTTGCACGTTTCACGCGCCGCTAAAGACATCTGCGCGGCACTCTCTTTTCTGAAACGGCGGTTTTGTGTAGCTTGGACAAAACGGCGCAGACCGGGAATGATGGGCAGAGACATGATTTCACGACGTTCTATGATGGCGGGGTCCGCCGCATTTGGGGTCTCGGCCTGTGCCGGGCAGCCGACCGTCTATACCGGTCCAGAGGTTACGCGCATTCAGGTGTTCAAGGAACGCCGCGAGATGCAGCTCTTGAATAACCGGTCACTTCTCAAATCGTATCGCATTGATCTGGGGTTTGCGCCGGTTGGCCATAAGACCCGGCAAGGTGACGGGCGGACGCCAGAGGGCGGATATCGGATCGACCGTCGCAACCCCAACAGCCGGTTCTACCTGTCGATCGGGATTTCATACCCGGATGCGAATGACATCGCCTATGCCCGCGCCAACGGGCTTGATCCGGGGGGCGATATCTTCATTCACGGGACGCCCCAAAGATGGGTCGGTCAGCGCGATTGGACATGGGGCTGCATTGCCATTGCGAATGACGAAATGGATGAGGTCTATGCGATGGTGAACAACGGTACGCTGGTCACCATCTATGCCTAAAAACTGAAGTCTGGCCTTTGTTGGCTGACGCTGGGGTCGCTGCCCATGTTGAGCGTCCACCACAGCTTGGCGGATTCCTCCTGATACCACGCAAAACCCATATAGCGCGCATCAGGGTCCAATATGACGGCGCGGGTATCATCCTGTGCCATCCACGCAGCAAGGGTTTGCAGCTCTGATTCAAACGATTCCGATATGTTTTCGCCCAGCAAACGCCCCGGAAAGCCAGCGCGCCTTGCACGGACAAGCGGGCTTGATCCATCTGACCCGAACAACCAGGGCCGGTTCTGAACAGCCATATCGCGAGAGTGTGTCGCCGCGGCTGCATTCAACTGTGCATCGAATTCAACCGGCTGGGCGCCCGCAGACTGCCGCAGCGCATTGACGCTATCCAGCATACGAAATTGAACAGCGGCTGCGTCGCCGGGCTTGATGACATAGGCAGACGGCAATGGCAGCCCGTCCGCGCCAAGCGGCCGATTGCCGGTGGTTTCGCAAGCGGCAAGCCCGAAGGCCCCCAATCCCATCAAAACGTTGCGTCGCAACATGACTTGTCCACCTCTGTTTCAGCCCGTTTTCCATAACCGGATTGACAGGACAGTTCAAACCACATTCCCCGGAAACCTTTAACCATCGTTTGATCGAATAGCGGCGGCCGCGCAGCGCAAATCCTGGCGGCCTGACGCCCGACATTCCGTTGAGCGGCGCGTTGCGGCGATCAAGCCTGGCTGGGCCCTGCACCTGATATTGCGCGGCACGGGGTTCACGGGCAATTGCCATCAAACAAAAGGCGCATCAAAGGATGCGCCTTTTGCCTTTGAGTGGCCAAGAAGATGCCCAGCTGCGGTTCGGCTGTTATCGGAACCCAAGCCGCCACCATTTTCTTCGGCGCTCAGCGGCTTCACGTTCTGCTTTACGGGCCTCAAGCTCAGCGACCGTTTTTCGAATGGCGCGCTGCTCTTCAAGCGATTCAGAGGTTTCCTGGTTGAACTCATCGACCCAACCTGGCGCCCTTTCAGGCTTTGTCGCAGGCCTTTCGGGTTGCGGGGGTGCCTTTTGGGGATCGGTTGGTTCGGAATTCAACACATACTCGTTGGTTTCGGACACCAGCCGCGTCAATGTTTTGTTCAGGTCGAAACGCGAGGCGAGCTGGAGCGGCTTCACCCGCTCACCTTCCTTGTTGATAATGTTCAGCCAATCAGAGGCGGATTGAATCCGCGCCTTTGGCAAGATCTGCATTGCCTGGTCGATGGCCGCAAGGAAGGCTGGGTCATATTCGGGGAACCGCCCGGCAAGCGGTTGGCATGGGTCGGGGTTATGACCCGCAAACTCGGCCATGCGGGTCTGGCTGTTTGGCGGGGCAACACCGCTGATCAGGTGATAAAACGTGGCGCCCAGCGCATACAAGTCGCTGCTTGGGCCCTGTTTGCCACCGGCAAAGTAGAATTCCTGTGGCGAATACCCGTCTTTCACGATCAGCACTGCCGACACCGCGCGGGTTTCGCGGCTTGCCTCTTCGCGTGCTGCGCCAAAGTCGATCAGGAAAGGGCTGCCCCATTTGTCCAACAGAATATTGTCTGGCGAAATATCGCGGTGCAGCAGGTCGTTCTGATGCACAAGGTCAACCGCATCCAGGACCTTGATCAGGATTTCCTTGATCTGTGCGGGCGGCAGGGGGTCATTTTCGTCATTGATGATGCTGAGCAGATCGCGGCCATGGATCAGATCAAGAACCATATAGGCGGTTTGGTTGTCCTCGAAAATCCGGTGCACCCCGACGATGTTCGGGTGCCGCATCTTGGCAATGCTGCGCGCTTCGCGCATGAACATCTTCACGATGGTTCTGTACTTTTCCTTGTGCTGATCAGAGCGCACAAGGACGTTGCGACCTTGACGCATGCAGAACACTTCGGGGTAGCACTCTTTGATGACAACATCCCGATCAAGGAAATTGTCCCTGGCAAGATATGTGATGCCAAACCCACCATTGCTGAGGGCGCGATGGATGGTGAACTGGTCACCCAGCAATAGCGTACCGTCAGGAAGCGCCTCACTGCGTACTTCCAGATCTTCATCCTCAAGTGCTTGCGTTGCCGCTGTCATTTTTTATCACTCATCGTTCCAAATGCACGGAACGATCCAAACAAATTACCTTCACGTCGCAATAACTGACATAGAAATATGGTGTATTTGCGGCAACCTGGCAAAAAAGTCATGGCGAAATGTCCAAAAATCCCCTTGTTTTCGGGGTGATAGGGGGCTTTTCATCCAGATTCTTGGTTAATACCGCGCCCGGCAGAAACAGCGGACGTCATCCAAGGATGATCGGTCCCTATCTGGCTGGTGTGATTCTCGTGGTTTTGAGCACGTTCCCTTCCGCATCACAGATGATCCGCACTCGCTGGCCCTGATACCAGAATGTCAGGCGCAGGCGGCCTGCATCCTCATCAACGCCTTCTTCGGATTGACTGGTGATCTCGCCCGCGCGCATCCTGGCTGGCACGTCAGCAGGCGCAAGGCCCAGCAGCGGGCCCAGATCATGCGCGTCTATTGTCGCGCCCGTTTCGGTCAAGGTCACTTTCATCACGAACACTCATGTTTGCGCGGTTCCAGATCACCGGGATGACAGATCACCGGACCCCGCCTCGCCCAGCCAACCCCTGAGGTTCCTCTCAATCACGCCTGACAGGGCTTCAATATGCGCAGGATCATCGTTCAGGCAGGCGATATAGGTGAATTGTGCGCCGCCGGCCTCTTCAAAGCTTTCCTTGATCTCTTCGTTGATCTCTTCCAGCGTTTCGATGCAATCGGCCGAGAACGCGGGCGCGCAGACGGCGATGTTTTTCACGCCATCCTCTTTGGCAAGGCGCGCGACCTCTTCGACGGTATAGGGTTTCAGCCATTCCTCTGGTCCGAAACGCGATTGGAATGTCGTCACAATCTGCGTATCGTCCCAGCCCAGCCGCTCTTTCAGCAGGCGCGTCGTTTTCTGGCATTGGCAATGGTAGGGATCGCCTTCACGCAGATAGCGCTCTGGCACGCCATGGTAAGAGCAAACCAGCTTTTCGGGCCTTGTTTCGGCTGCCGCGTATGCGCGCTCAATGGATTGAGCGAGCGCCTCGATATAGGCGGGGTCTTCAAAATAGGGTTCCACGACGCGCGCGACCGGCTGCCATTTTTCCTCCATCAGGGCGCGGAAGAACTGATCGTTGGCGGTGGCAGAGGTCGCCCCGGCGTAATGTGGATAAAGCGGGAAGAACAGGATCCTGGTGCATCCGTCCGCGGCCATCTCGCGCACTTTGGATTTGGTGGATGGGTTGCCGTAGCGCATGCAGAAATCAACGCGCACGTCATCGCCATAGCGTTCAGCCATCAGCGCCCTGATCGCGGCGGTCTGCTTTTTTGTGATCGTCAGCAGCGGGCTTTCGTTGTCTTCTTCGTTCCAGATCGATTTATAGGCGGCGCCGGACGTAAACGGCCGTTTGGACAGAATGACCAGCTGGAGAAGCGGTTGCCAGATCCAGGCAGAGTAATCGACCACGCGCTTGTCTGACAGAAATTCGCTGAGATACCGCCGCATGGACCAGTAATCGGTCGCATCCGGGGTCCCGAGATTGGCCAGCAGAATGCCAACACGCGGCGGCTTGACCACCGGGTGATCGGGTTGCGCATGCGCAGGGCATGTGGCTGGGCGTTCATCGGCCTTTGTTGGCGTATCAAGCATTTTCATCGCCCCTCGGTAGCGTCCTTTGCGTGGTAGTTAAACGGGATACGCAGGAGGTCAATCTTTGGACCCGTTTAATTGGGTTTCCGTTGTGCCCAGCGCATCGGCTAGCCGGGTTGTCGCAGTGCCGGGACGCAGGGGTTGCGGCTGGCTGTCAGCGGGCGCCCATCCGGTGAGCGTGATGAATTCAAACGTGGCCGCGATGCGATCTTCGGCGTCACGAAAATTCTCGGCATAGATCGCCGCCGCCTCGGTCAGCACATTGCGCCGGGTCGCATGTTTGATCCGCTGGGCCAGCGCGTTGTTTTCACCCATCTTTCGCAGGTCCTGCATCAGGTGAAATGCATTGGCATAGCTCGCGGTCAGCGGGGTGCTGTCGGCGACCGGCAAAGCAAAGCCCGCGCGTTGCAAGAGGCCACCCAGGTCACGGATTTCGCCCATCGGTGCAATCCGGGGCGACAGGCCGCCAGCGACCACCGTTTCGGCCTCGGCCAAAGAGGCGCGAAGCTCATGCAGGGTCTGACCCCCGAGAAGGGTACACAGCAGCAGGCCATCAGGCTTTAACGCATGGCGTGTTTGCACCAATTGTCCCACCGGGTCATTCGCCGAATGCAGGCACATCGCATGCACGATCAGGTCATGGGACTGCGGTGCCAGATCAAGCGTCTCTTCATCCGCGATGATCTTGGCGTCTGGATAACGCCCTGCCCAGAAATCCGGGAACCCGGTCACGATCGCGACCGATGTAAACGTTCTGTTAACCTCAATCAGTCTCTCTTGCAGTTCATCAGCGGCATGCTCTTGCAAGAACAGCGCGTCAGGCTCCGCGCGGGCGCGGTTGCGAACAAGGGCGGTGCGGTCGGTGATCCGGGGCATATCCATGCCGACCATTTAGGGTGCATTCATGCGGTTGCAAAGCGTCATTCGGGCAATTTATCCGCCACAGTGCGTCGCTTGCGACGCGCAAACAGAGGATGATTTCGGTTTGTGTGCGGCTTGTTGGCGGCAAACGCAGTTCATTGGCGGAATGATCTGCGACACATGCGGCACGCCCTTGCCGGGCGAGAACAGCGGCGAGGTTGTGCAGTGCGACGATTGCATGACCATTGCGCGGCCCTGGGATCGCGGTCGGGCAGTGCTGGTCTATACCGGCGTCGGCAGGCGGTTGGTACTGGGCCTCAAACACGGCGACCGGACCGATCTGGCCCGGCCCGCAGCACGGTGGATGGCGCAGAAAATCGCCGATTGGCCTGTGTCAGACACGATAATCGCACCTGTCCCGCTTCACTGGGTGCGGGTGGCAAGACGCCGGTACAACCAGTCGGCCCTGCTGGCGCAGGAAATGGGCAAGGTGATGAATTTGCCTGTCTGCACCGACGCCCTGATGCGCCCCAAAAAGACAAACCCGCTGGAAGGACACAGTAGGGACGCGCGGTTCACCGAACTATCCGGCGCCATTCTGCCAAACCCCAAACGGGTGGGCCGGCTAACCGGCAAGGCGGTTCTTCTGGTTGATGATGTGATGACGTCGGGCGCCACTCTTGCTGCCAGCGCCGAGGCCGCAATGGCCGCAGGTGCCAGGAACGTGTCGATTGTGGCACTGGCAAGAGTGGTGAAAGATGTCTAGATCAGGGTCTGAACTGATCCTGGGACCGTATTCATGGCGACTGTTGAGATTTATATCAAGCCGACCTGTGGATTTTGCCACATGGCCAAGCGCCTTTTGGACTCCAAGGGCATAGGCTATGCCGAGGTTGATATTTTGGCCCACCCAGGGCGCCGTGCAGAGATGATCCAGCGCGCCAATGGCCGCAGCACGGTTCCCCAGATCTTTGTCGATGGAACCCATGTGGGTGGGTGTGACGAACTTTTTGCATTGGAGCGCGGCGGCAAGCTGGACGCCCTGTTGGCGGCATGAAAACGGCGCTGCTTCAATTGAACGTCAGTGATGACCCGGTGAAGAACCTGCCGCAGACAACCGCCATGATCGCCGAGGCGGCCTCGAAGGGTGCGGGTTTTGTCCTGACCCCGGAAGTCACCAATTGCATCTCGCAGGACCGGGCCGATCAGACCGCTGTCTTGCAGCACGAAGCAGATGACATCACGCTGAAGCAATTGCGCGAAGCCGCTGTGCAGCACGGCATCTGGTTGTCCATCGGGTCACTCGCGCTGAAAACGCAGGATGCGGACGGCCGGTTTGCCAACAGGTCTTTCCTGATTGACCCAGCAGGCCAGGTCGTCGCGCGTTACGACAAGATTCACATGTTTGATGTGACCGTCTCAGAGACCGAAACCTATCGCGAATCCGCTGGCTACCGCCCCGGCGACACGGCCGTTGTGGCCGAGACGCCTATCGCCAAGATCGGGATGAGCATCTGCTATGATGTGCGGTTTGCCTATCTTTATCGCGCCCTGGCCCAGGCGGGGGCCGAAGTTCTTTTGGTGCCGGCTGCGTTTTCGCCCATCACAGGCGCTGCGCATTGGGAAACCCTGCTTCGCGCGCGGGCCATCGAAACAGGGTCCTATGTACTTGCCGCCGCACAGACAGGCGCGCATGCGGCGCAATCCGGCAAGCCGCGCCAAACATACGGGCATAGCATGGCGATTTCGCCCTGGGGCGAGGTTTTGACGGAATTAGGCACGGAACCGGGCGTTGGCTTGGTTGATCTTGACCCAAGGGAAGTGGCACAAAGTCGCAAACGTATCGCGGCGCTCAGCCATGATCGCCCATTCGAAGGCCCTTGATGTCCGACACAGCTAACAATCTGGCCGTCTCGCTGTTCAGCGAAATTCTCGCTGTAGATCAGCTGGCGCGGGCCAGCGTGGTTCGGGTGCTGCCAAAGGGGATGGAGCTGTCGCATTTTTCAGTATTGAACCACCTGGCGCATACCGGGGCCGAACGCTCTCCCGCGCAATTGGCCAAGACGTTTCACCTGACACGGGGGGCCATGACGAATACATTGCACAAGCTGGAATGGGCAGGCTGGGTGCATGTGCGCCCCGACTGGGACGATGCGCGGCGCAAGATGGTCGCGATCAGCCCGTCCGGACTGGCCGCACGTGATGCGGCATTGGCGGCAATCGCCCCCGTGATTGCTGATGTGGTCAGCAAGGTTGGGCAGGACAAGGCGCGGGCCGTGTTGCCCGTGCTGCGCGAAATGCGTTTGAAGCTCAGCAAAATCGACTGATCCCGCACCAGACCCTCGATGATGATTTGCAGGCAAAAACCCGAGGAAAATCTGGCGGGCTATGCCGGCTTGGTTGAAGTCGTCACATAGTTCACTGACAAATCCCTGTCCGAGATCGACCAGGTGAACTGTAGGAAGTTGAACACAAAGCCCTTGCGATCCACCGGTGTCAGTCCGGCCTTCTCGATCAAGCTGATCAGCTCATCTGGCGTCATGAACTTGTTCCATTCATGCGTGCCTTTGGGCAGCCAGCGCATGATATATTCCGCGCCCACGATCGCCATCGCGAAGGACTTGGGGTTTCGGTTGATCGTCGAGCAGATGTGGATACCACCGGGTTTCATCAGTTGCTGGCAAGCATCGAGATACCCCTGCGGGTCTGCCACGTGTTCGATCACTTCCATGTTCAGGACCGCGTCAAACTGTTCCCCGGCCTCGGCCATCGCCTCTGCAGTCGTGTGGCGATAGTCGATCTCAAGGCCCGATTGCGCGGCGTGAACTCTGGCTACCGGAATGTTCCGCTCCGCGGCGTCTGCGCCAACAACCGTTGCCCCAAGGCGCGCCATCGGTTCGCACAACAAACCGCCGCCGCAGCCGATATCAAGGATGCGCAGCCCTTTGAACGGGTCTGGCTGCCTCAGGTCGCGCCCGAATTCGGTGGCGATCTGGCTTGTAATGTAATCCAGGCGCACGGGGTTCATCATATGCAGCGGTTTGAACTTGCCATTGAGATCCCACCATTCGGCGGCCATCGCCTCGAACTTGGCGATTTCTGAGGGGTCTACTGTGTCCGTTGCCGACATTTTCATCGCTCCGCGTCATGGTCACTACGTTTATCACGCGATATAGGATGGATATGGACAAAACCGTAGGACAAAAGCGCCCAGGCGCCCATCTTTACCAGCCGATTGATCCATTTGATCAACGGATGCTGGACGTCGGCGACGGGCACAGCGTCTATATGGAGCAATGCGGCAACCCTGACGGCGTGCCTGTGATCGTCCTGCACGGTGGGCCCGGTGGTGGATGCAGCCCTGCAATGCGCCGGTACTTTGACCCCAATCTTTTCCGCATCATCCTGTTTGATCAGCGCGGCTGCGGCCGGTCGCGACCGCATGCAAGCGTTGACGCCAACACAACCTGGCATCTGGTCGCGGATATTGAGCTGATCCGCGAAACCCTGAATATTGACCGCTGGATTGTATTTGGCGGCTCCTGGGGGGCCACGCTGGCGCTGATCTACGCGCAGGCCCACCCCGAACGCGCAGCAGCGCTGGCGTTGCGCGGAGTTTTCCTGATGACCCAGCCAGAGCTGGACTGGTTCTATGGTGGCGGCGCCGGTAAATTCTGGCCTGACCTGTGGGACCGGTTTTCCTCGATGATCCCGCAAGACGAGCGCGGCAATCATATTGCCGCATATCACCTTCGCCTGTTTTCGGGCGACCGGGCGACGGAAGTGCGGTTTTCCCGGGCCTGGGCGTCTTGGGAGAACGCGCTCGCTGCGATGGATAGCGATGGCATGACGGGCGAAAGCCCGGCGGATCATGCCCGTGCCTTTGCGCGGCTTGAGAACCACTATTTTTATCATGGCGGGTTTCTGAGCGAAGACCAACAGATCCTGAACCCCGATCAAATGGCCAGGATTGCTGACGTGCCCGGGGTAATTGTTCAAGGCCGGTATGACATGATTTGCCCCCCCATCTCGGCGCATCGACTGTCACTAATGTGGCCCAAATCGCGGCTGACATTCATCGGACGGGCTGGCCATGCCCTGTCAGAGCCGGGGATCAGTGCGGAACTTGTGCGGACGATGGATATGATGGGTGCGCAGCGCGCCGGATTGGGCCTTTAGGGTTTACAGATGAAAATATGCCGCTAAGCTTTCATGCAAGCTACGGGGAAAACTTGAGTTTTGGGCAATGTCCTGACGATTATTCTACAGCGACTTGCGCTTGGCCTTCTCACTTTGTTGATTGTGTCGATCGTGATTTTCATCGCGGTGAACCTGCTGCCCGGTGACTTTGCGCAATCCATCCTGGGGCAAGGTGCCACGCCCGAGGCGGTCGCGGCAATCCGCAAGGATCTTGGGCTCGATCAATCGCTTGTCACCCGGTATTTTCAATGGCTGGGCGGTATTTTGCGCGGTGATCTGGGCACCAGCTTTGCCCAGGCCAATTTTGCCAGTTTCACGGGAACGGATTCGGGTGCGACAACTGTTGCCCAACAAATCGCGCCGCGTTTTGCAAACACCATGTTTCTGGCGATGATCACGGCCGCGATTGCGGTGCCGTTTTCGATTATCCTTGGTATTCTGGCCGCGCTTTACCGCAATACGGTGTTTGACCGGGCAACCAACATTTTCACCCTGTCGTCCATTTCCAGCCCGGAATTTTTTCTGGCCTACATCCTGATCCTGTTCCTGGCGGTCCTGAACCCGATCTTTCCGTCATTGTCGAATATCTTTGATGGGATGCCATTCGGTGAACGGGTTGAAAAGTCGATGCTTCCCGCCTTGACGCTGACCCTCGTTGTCACCGCGCATATGATGCGGATGACCCGTGCTGCCATCATCAACCTGCTGGCGTCGCCCTATATTGAAATGGCGCGTCTTAAGGGCCTTTCACCGATGCGCGTGATTGTGAAACATGCGCTGCCCAATGCGCTGGCCCCTATTATCAACGTCATTGCCTTGAACCTTGCTTACCTGATTACAGGGGTCGTCGTGGTCGAGGTGGTGTTCGTCTATCCCGGCATTGGCCAGCTGTTTGTCGATAGCGTGAAAATCCGCGACATCCCGGTGGTGCAGGCCTGTTCGCTGATCTTTGCGACCGCCTTTATCCTGCTCAACCTGACGGCGGACATCATGTCGATCCTGTCCAATCCGCGTCTGAGGCATCCAAAATGATCTTGTGGCTTGTCGCAGCACTGGTGGTTTTGGCCGCCCTGGCCTGGGGGTTCCGCTTTGCGGGTCAGACGGCGACCGGCAACGCGCCCAAGTTCCGCGATATGTCTTACGGAGTGGCCTACGGCTATGTCCTGGGGTTGGCTGTGCTTGCCTGGCTTGTCTGGGCCTATATGCAAGGGCGCAGCGAGGATCAGGCGATTGCCAACAAGTTCTTTTTCCTGCGCATCGCGATAGAAGGTTTTGTCATCTTCGCAATTGCGGCCTGGATCTTTCGGTTTTTTGGCAGGACAGTCGGCACCGTCTGGAGCAAAAAGATGTTCCGGTCCATGCCGCTCACCGCGTCTTTTGGTATTCTGACCATCATCATCTATGCGATCTTCGCGATCTTTGCGGCCATTATTGCCCCCTACGGACAAGAGCAGATCGTGCCCGGCGTCGCCGCCAATATCATTCCCGGTGGCGATCCTGCGCTGGGCGGCGATCCTGAATTCCCGCTGGGGACCGACCAGATCGGGCGCGATATCATGAGCCGCCTGATTTATGGCGCGCAGAACACGGTTGGGATCGCCTTTGCGACCACGGTGCTGGCCTTTCTTCTTGGGGGAACCCTTGGTTTTCTGGCCGCCACGCTGGGCGGCTGGCTTGATCAGCTGTTATCGCGGGCGGTTGATGTGTTGATGGCGATCCCGTCACTTATTTTTGCGCTGCTGCTAATGACCATCGCCAGCGTCTGGGCGCCAGAGCTGGGCATTCCGCTGACCGTGTTCATGGTGGTTATCATCGCCGTCATCGACAGCACGCGGGTTTTCCGTTTGGCCCGTGCGGTCGGTCAGAACATTGTTGTCATGGACTATATCGAGGCCGCCAAGCTGCGCGGCGAAGGCCTGGGGTATCTTGTTTTCAAGGAAATACTGCCTAATGCGACCGCACCTTTGCTGGCCGAGTTTGGTCTGCGCTTCTGCTTTGTCTTTCTCACCATCGCGGCGCTTTCCTTCCTTGGTGTCGGCATCCAGCCGCCGCTGGCCGACTGGGGCACCATGGTGCGTGACCTTGGTGGCTTTGTGAACTTTGCGCAGTTTGCGCCTATGGCGGCGACCGCGCCGTTGCTGGCCGCTGGCGCGATTGCCTTGCTGACCGTCGCCGTGAACTTTGTGGTGGACTGGATGCTGCATAAATCGTCGGGGTTGAAGGAATGACCGAACAGCCACTCGTCAAAATGCGCGATGTCTGGCTTGAGGGCCGGAGCGACGAGACATGGAACCCCATTATCAACGGCGTCGATCTGACGCTTGCCAAAGGCGAGGTGCTGGGGCTGATCGGTGAATCCGGGGCAGGCAAATCCACGTTGGGTCTGGCCGCGATGGGTTATACCCGTGATGGGGTGCGGATCAGCAAGGGTTCGGTTGAATTCGATGGTATTGACCTGCTGACCGCCTCTGCCGCTGTAAAGCGCGAGTTGCTGGGCAAGCGGATTGCCTATGTGGCGCAGTCTGCCGCGGCCAGTTTCAACCCCGCGCATAAGCTGATGGACCAGCACGTCGAAGGCCCGGTGCAACACGGGGTCATGGGCCGCGGCGAAAGCGAAGAGGATGGGATCGAGCTTTATCGCAAGCTGCGCCTGCCCAATCCTGATGAAATCGGGTTTCGCTATCCGCATCAGGTGTCCGGTGGTCAGTTGCAGCGCTGTATGACGGCGATGGCGATGTCTTGCCGCCCTGACCTGATTATCTTTGATGAGCCGACGACTGCGCTGGATGTAACCACGCAGATCGAAGTCCTTGCCTCGATCCGCGATATTGTCGAGCAGTTCGATACCGCTGCGATTTATATCACCCACGATCTGGCCGTCGTGGCGCAGATGGCCGACCGCATCAAGGTGCTGCTGAAAGGGGACGAGGTTGAGACCGCCGACACCCGCACCATGCTGGCCACCCCGACCCAGGAATACACCAAGTCACTTTGGGCCGTCCGCAGTTTTGAACGTCCGCAGAAGCCTGCCGTGCAATCCGGTGCTGTCCCTGTTGTCAGCGTTCAGAATGTGGATGCGTCCTATGGCACCGTTCCGGTCTTGCATGACGTCAGTTTTGACATGCATGAGGGCCGGACTGTGGCTGTCGTGGGCGAAAGTGGATCGGGCAAATCGACAACGGCGCGGTGTATCACCGGCCTTTTGCCACCCAAGGCGGGCCAGATTACCCTGGATGGAGAGCCGCTCCCGGCCGACTATCGCAAGCGCAGCAAGGATCAGTTGCGCCAGGTGCAGATGATTTATCAGATGGCGGACACAGCGCTGAACCCGCGTATGTCCATCGGTCAGATCATTGCACGCCCGGTTCAGTTCTATCTGGGGCTGACAGGGGCAGAGAAACGCAAACGGGTCGATGCTCTGCTTGAGCAGATCGAGCTGGAGCCATCACAATATTATCATCGCTTGCCCTCCGAGCTGTCAGGCGGGCAAAAGCAACGCATTGGCATTGCACGGGCTTTGGCGGCAGAGCCAAAGTTTATCATATGTGATGAGGTCACATCGGCGCTGGATCAATTGGTGGCCGAAGGGATCCTGCGGCTGTTGGCGCGGTTGCAGGATGAGCTGTCGCTTACCTATATGTTCATCACCCACGATCTTGCGACGGTGCGTGCCATCGCAGATGAAGTGGTGGTGATGAAGGACGGGCGTGTGGTTGAACAGGGACAAAAGACGGAAATGTTTACACCGCCGCACCATGCCTACACGGATCTTCTGCTGTCCTCGGTCCCTGAAATGGACCCGGATTGGCTGACCAATCTGCTGGCGGAACGCGGAGTTGATAACATCGGTGATGCCGCAGTTGATAAGATGTAACACGAATCGGTCACGCAAGTGACGGCGCAATCGGGCGGCTCGCGCCTGAATCAACAACCAGGGAGAACGAAAATATGCATGGTATAAGTAGACGCGGTCTATTGAAAACAGGTGTTGCCGCAGGTGTGCTAAGCCTGTCTGGCATGCCACTGCGTGCGCAGACACGCGGCGGTAAACTGACGGCGGGTCTGTCGGGCGCCAATACATCCGACAGCTGGGATGGCCGGACTCAATCTGACCTTTTCATGAGCGCTTCCGCTCATGGTGCCGTGTTCGACGCCTTGACCGAAGTGGGCGCTGATGGCCTTTTGAAGGGTGAATTGGCGGAAAGCTGGGAAGCATCCGCAGATGCCAAGACATGGACATTCAACCTGCGCCAGGGTGTGACTTTCCACAACGGCAAGTCATTTGGCGCTGATGATGTCATTGAATCTTTGCAGTTGCATGTGGCCGAAGGCGCAAAATCCGCTGCGCAGCCGATTGTCGCCGCCATCACTGAGATGAAGAAAATGTCCGATAGCCAGGTCCAGTTTACGCTGGAAGCGGGCAATGCTGACCTCCCTTATCTGATGTCTGACTATCACCTGCTGATGTACCCTGCCGGACAAATCGAAGAGGCGATCGCCCAAGGCATCGGCACGGGCCTTTATCAGGTGCAGTCTTTTGATCCCGGGGTTCGCATGGTCGCTACGCGCTATCCAGATCACTACAAAGGCGACAGCGCCGGCTTCTTTGATGAGATCGAGTATATCGCTATCAACGACAACACAGCCCGGATGAACGCGCTGATGACTGGTCAGGTGGATGCGATCAACCGGATCGATTTCAAGACCGAAGCCCTGCTGCGCGCCAACCCCGCACTCCGCATTCAGGAAGTGACGGGCAACCAGCACTACACCTTCGCGATGCTGACCGACAATGCTCCGCTCAATGATGTGAATGTGCGCCGGGCGTTGAAATACGGTATCAACCGTCAGGAAATGGTGGATAAGATCCTGCTGGGTCACGGTGCTGTGGGTAACGATACCCCCATCGGACCCGCCAATCAGTTCTACCATTCTGAAATGGAGCAGCTGGCCTATGATCCGGACAAGGCGAAATTCTATCTTCAACAGGCGGGTATGGATAGTCTGAACATGGACCTCAGCGCATCCAATGCGGCCTTTGACGGGGCTGTTGATGCGGCACAGTTGTTCCAGGCATCTGCTGCTGCCGGAGGCATCAACCTGAACGTGATCCAGGAACCGTCGGACGGCTATTGGTCGAATGTCTGGCTGAAAAAGCCATTCTCGGCGGTCTACTGGTCTGGTCGCGCGACAGAGGACTGGATGTTCTCGACCGCCTACGAGGCTGGCGTGCCGTGGAACGACACCCAATGGGATGCCGGTGACAGCGCCCGCTTCCAGGAGCTGCTGTTGATGGCCCGTGCTGAACTGGACAGCAACAAGCGCCGTGAACAGTACTTCGAGATGCAGCAGATCCTGCGCGACGATGGTGGTGTCCTGATTCCGATGTTTGCCAACTATGTGCAGGCCGTGAACAACCGGATTTCCTCGCCCGATACAGTGGGGAACCTCTGGCAGATGGACAACGCCCGCATGGCCGAACGCTGGTCTGTGGCGTAACCGGGACGAAACGGATGGTGAAACGCCCTGCCGCAAGGCGGGGCGTTTTGCAATTCAGGAGGCTGATCACGCAATCCCAATACCGATTGCATGTGAGAGGTAGTTTGCATAGGTAGGAGAAATCGCCCTTCGGATTGAACGCATGACGACATATTCTGCCTCGAAACCAGCCGCCTATCGCAAAGCAGTCGTTCTTTGTTGCGATCAGGATTTCATGAAATTTGCTGTGTTTGTCGTCTCACAAATTTACGCGCAACACCCCAAGCCTTATTTTGACGTCTGCATCTGTGCAAGCGAACCATTGGAGTTGCCAGAGTCGTTGCAGCACCTGCCAGTTCGACTCTGCCAATTGCCCCTGCCAGAGGCGGTGGAAAATGCACCGCAGAGCCATCGTTTAAGTCTCGCTTGTTACCTGCGTTTGTTTGTTCCGACAGCATTTGCAACGGACTATGACCGCATCCTCTATCTTGACAGTGACATCTATCTTCGCGGCGGCGACCTTTCAAAGCTCTTGGACATCAAACTCATCGAAACACATCCTGTGGCCGCGGTGCGCACCAGCCATCAGCGTGATAAACAATTGAAACAGATGCCAGAATTCAAGATATTGGGTCAGGAACCGGCCCCTTACTTCAATTCAGGTGTTCTTCTGATAGATGTTCCACAGTGGCTTCGATGCGATGTTTTGGCAAGGTCGCTGGATGTCATAAGAACCCGACCCGACGCATTGAATATGCATGATCAGTCAGTCTTGAATATCGTGCTTCGTGATAACTGGTCTGAACTCTCAGTTTCTTGGAATTGGATGTATTCGGGTCGATTCAGCTATCTTTTGGAGTCGTGCGATCCTTTCGTTTTGCATTTTGCGGGTCGTATCAAGCCATGGAACCGTTTGAACGGAGAATTCCCACCAAAATATCCAGAGGCCTACCGAGCGTTCTTTGCAGAACACTATCCTAAGGCGGCTAGTGAAATGCCTCCTAGTGCTTCCATATTTGAAGCACAGAAATTCCATAAGAAATCTTTGCTTAAGCAGTGGTGGGACTTCAATGGCCTAGCCCGGTATATCAGCCGGTTCCGTAACCCTTACGAGGTGCTGGATCCACGAAGTTAAGCGCGCCTCTTGCAGACTCGGCAATCGTTGCGTATATCACCCTCAACAGCGGCGTCTGGCTTCCACCCCCAGACACCACCGAATTCACGAACGGGCCGCGCGCCCGTTTTTTTGTGCCGAATGATAAGTCGGAAAATATGATGAACGATCTGATCGCCAAAGCGGCCATTGACCGCCGCATCGCTGAAATTATCACCCCTGTTGTCGAGGACATGGGGTTTGAAGTCGTGCGCGTCCGTCTGATGTCGGGCAAGGAGACGATCCTGCAAGTGATGGTGCAGCGCCCCGACGGCCAGATCGAGGTTGATGAATGTGGTCAGATATCAACAGCACTCAGCGCGGTTCTGGACGTCGAGGACCCGATTCTCGATGTCTATAACCTTGAGGTGTCCAGCCCCGGCATCGACCGTCCGCTCACAAGGATGAAGGATTTCGATCAGTGGGAAGGCTTTGAAGCCAAGATCGAAACGGATGAGCTGATTGACGGCCGCCGCCGCTTTAAGGGTCAGTTGGCTGGAACCGAAGGCGACGAAATCCTGATTACGATCGCCGAAGGCACGATTGGCCTGAAATTTGAATGGCTGTCAGACGCCAAACTGGTGCTGACAGATGAGTTGATCCGCGACGTGCTGCGCGGACGCAAGGATGCGGGTCAGATCGACGAGACCCAGTTTGATGAAATCGAAACGATTATTGACGGTGAGGAGAACACCTGATGGCATATACATCAGCCAACCAGCTGGAATTGCTGCAAACAGCAGAGGCTGTGGCCCGCGAAAAGAACATCGAGCCCGGGCTTGTTGTGGAGGCGATGGAAGAATCGCTCGCCCGTGCGGCCAAGTCCCGCTACGGCGCGGAAATGGACATTCGTGTCGCCATTGACCGCAAGACCGGCAAGGCGACGTTCACCCGCGTCCGCACCGTGGTCGAAGAAGAAGAGCTTGAGAACTATCAGGCCGAATTCACCGTTGAGCAGGCCAAGCAGTATATGGAAGACCCGGAAGTCGGGCAGCAGTTCATCGAAGAAGTGCCTCCGGTTGAGCTGGGCCGGATCGCGGCACAGTCTGCCAAGCAGGTCATCCTGCAAAAGGTCCGCGAAGCCGAGCGTGACAAGCAATACGAAGAATTCAAGGATCGCGCCGGCACGATCATCAACGCGCTGGTCAAGCGCGAAGAATACGGCAATGTCATTGTTGATGTGGGCGCCGGCGAAGCCGTGTTGCGTCGCAACGAAAAGATCGGTCGCGAGGCCTATCGCCCCAACGACCGTATCCGTTGCTTCATCAAGGAAGTGCGCCGTGAACAGCGTGGCCCGCAGATTTTCCTCAGCCGCACAGCGCCCGAGTTCATGGCGGAACTCTTCAAAATGGAAGTGCCTGAGATTTACGAAGGCATCATCGAGATCAAGGCCGTCGCCCGTGACCCCGGTTCGCGCGCGAAGATCGCCGTGATTTCCTATGATGGTTCGATTGACCCTGTCGGTGCCTGTGTTGGTATGCGTGGGTCCCGCGTGCAGGCCGTTGTGAACGAACTGCAAGGCGAAAAGATCGACATCATTCCCTGGAATGAAGATATGCCGACCTTCCTTGTGAACGCGCTCCAGCCAGCCGAGGTCTCCAAGGTTGTTCTGGACGAAGAAGCCGGAAAAATCGAAGTTGTCGTTCCCGAAGAACAACTGTCGCTGGCCATTGGCCGTCGCGGCCAGAACGTGCGCCTTGCGTCACAACTGACCGGCCTCGATATCGACATCATGACCGAGGAAGAAGAGAGCAAGCGCCGTCAGGCCGAGTTTGAGCTGCGCACGAAATTGTTCATGGATACCCTTGATCTGGACGAGTTCTTTGCCCAACTCTTGGTATCAGAGGGGTTCACGAACCTTGAAGAAGTTGCCTATGTTGAAATTGACGAATTGCTGGTCATCGAAGGCGTAGACGAAGATACCGCTGGCGAATTGCAGGCCCGTGCGCGCGACTATCTGGAAGCCGAAGCCAAAAAAGCGATGGAAGCGGCCCGTGCACTGGGTGTCGAGGACAGCCTTGCCAACTTTGAAGGCCTGACACCTGCCATGCTAGAGGCGCTGGGCAAGGACGGCGTGAAAACGCTGGAAGACTTTGCAACCTGCGCTGACTGGGAACTGGCCGGTGGCTGGACCACAGTGGATGGTGAGCGTGTGAAGGACGACGGTGTGCTGGAACCCTTCGATGTGTCGCTGGAAGAAGCGCAGGATATGGTAATGACGGCCCGCGTGATGCTGGGCTGGGTTGACCCAGATGAGCTTGCTGCCGAAGCGGCGGCCGCCGAAGAAGCGGAAGCTGCGGAGGAGGAGGCCTGATTTCAGGCCTCTGACGGGATCGCAGATGGCGCGTGGTGGCCATAACAAAGATCGCGATGATGCAGAACGTAAGTGCATCGTCACGGGGCAAGTGCAGCCAAAGGCTGGGCTGATCCGCTTTGTTGTAGGGCCGGAAGGTCAGGTTGTGCCTGATGTTCTGGGCAAACTGCCGGGCCGGGGCATGTATGTGACGGCTGATCGCAAGGCGCTTGAAGAGGCGAAAAAAGGTCAGTTTTCGCGCGCGGCAAAGCAGGCGGTGACCGTGCCAGATGGTCTGGTGGAGGAAGTTGAACGCCAACTTGCCCGACGCACCGTTGATCTGATCGCATTGACCCGGAAATCGGGCCGCGCGGTCTGCGGATTTGAGAAGGTAAAGGGCTGGCTTGCCGGCGGTGAGCGGGTCCGCGTCCTGGTTCAGGCCTCTGACGGGTCGGAGCGGGGCAAAACGAAACTATGGACGCCTGAAGGTGCCCGATATTTCGGCTGTTTGACGGCACAGGAATTGGGTTTGGCATTTGGGCGGCAAACTGTGATACATGGCGCGCTAGCCACTGGCAGACTCAGCGATCGTGTTGTAGAGGAAGCCACAAAGCTACGCGGGCTACGCGAAGTGAACGGGGGCGATACGGCCTCCGGGAAGGATAAAGAAGCTAAATGAGCGATAACGACGGTAAAAAGACACTCGGCCTTGGTGGTTCACGTCCTTCAAACGTGAAGCAAAGCTTTAGCCACGGGCGGACCAAGAACGTCGTGGTGGAAACCAAACGCAAGCGCGTTGTGGTGCCCAAGCCCGGTGCGGCCAAGCCTGCGGCAACGGGCAAGACAGGTCCGGTTGGCGGTGATCCTTCCAAGCGTCCAGCCGGCATTTCGGATGTGGAGCTTGAGCGCCGGATGAAGGCGCTGAAGATGGCGAAAGCGCGCGAGGCGGAAGAAGCCGAAAAGCGCGAAGCCGAAGAGAAAGCCCGCGCCGCCGAGCGTGATGCGCGCCGCGCCGAGATCGAAGCGAAAGAGGCCGAAGACAAAGCCCGCGAAGAACGTGCCAAGGCGAAGGCCGAGGAAGAAGATCGCAAGAAGGCCGATGCCGAACGCGCGAAGGCCGCAGCAGCGGCACCGCCCGCAGCGGCTGCCGTTCCCGGCGAGACAGAGATTTCGCGTCCAACTGCGGCGCCACGCAAAACGGACCGCCCACAGGAAAATCGCGACAACAAGACCAAGGCCAAGCCGGGTCGCGGTGGCGATGGCCGCCGGTCCGGCAAATTGACCGTGAACGATGCGATGGCGGGCCGTGATGGTGGACGCCAGCGTTCCATGGCTGCGATGAAGCGCAAGCAGGACCGCGCCCGCGCGAAAGCGATGGGTGTATCGGCCGAGCGTGAAAAGGTCTTCCGCGAAGTGGCCCTGCCAGAGGCGATTACCGTGTCGGAACTGGCGAACCGCATGACAGAGCGTGTTGCCGACGTCGTGAAGGCCCTGATGACCAACGGCATCATGGCGACCCAGAACCAGACAATTGACGCCGATACGGCGGAACTCATCATCGAAGAGTTCGGTCACACTGTCGTCCGTGTTTCGGACGCGGATGTTGAAGACGTCATTCAGGCGGTCGAGGACAAGCCCGAGGATCTGCAAGGTCGCCCACCGATCATCACGATCATGGGCCACGTTGACCACGGTAAAACGTCGCTTCTGGATGCCATCCGCAATGCGAAAGTCGTGGCTGGCGAAGCGGGCGGAATTACCCAGCACATCGGTGCCTATCAGGTCAAGACAGACAGCGGCGCTGTATTGTCGTTCCTTGATACACCCGGTCACGCGGCGTTTACGTCGATGCGATCACGCGGCGCGCAGGTCACGGATATCGTCGTGCTTGTTGTGGCAGCTGACGATGCGGTGATGCCGCAGACGATCGAGGCGATCAACCACGCAAAGGCCGCCAAAGTGCCGATGATCGTGGCAATCAACAAGATCGACAAGCCAGAAGCGAACCCGGACAAAGTCCGCACTGACCTGCTCCAGCACGAGGTCATCGTTGAAAAGATGTCCGGCGATGTGCAGGACGTTGAGGTTTCTGCGATCTCTGGTCAGGGTCTGGATGAGCTGCTTGAGGCCATCGCGCTGCAAGCGGAAATTCTTGAACTCGAAGCCAACCCGGATCGTGCCGCCGAAGGTGCCGTGATCGAAGCGCAGCTTGACGTGGGCCGTGGCCCGGTTGCGACGGTTCTGGTTCAGAACGGCACGCTGCGTCAGGGCGACATCTTTGTTGTCGGTGAGCAGTACGGCAAGGTCCGCGCGCTGATTAATGACAAGGGTGAGCGGGTTCAGGAAGCCGGACCTTCGGTGCCAGTTGAGGTGCTTGGCCTGAACGGCACGCCCGAAGCAGGCGATGTGCTGAACGTGGTTGATACCGACGCGCAGGCCCGTGAAATCGCTGAATACCGCGAAAAAGCCGCGAAAGAAAAACGTGCCGCTGCCGGTGCTGCGACAACGCTGGAACAACTGATGGCGAACGCCAAGGCGGACGAGAACGTCAGCGAATTGCCGATTCTGGTGAAAGCGGACGTGCAAGGCTCTGCCGAAGCGATTGTTCAGGCGATGGAGAAAATCGGCAACGATGAGGTGCGCGTGCGCGTCCTGCACTCTGGTGTTGGGGCGATCACGGAAACGGATATCGGCCTGGCCGAGGCATCCGGCGCCCCTGTCTTTGGCTTTAACGTGCGTGCGAATGCGTCTGCGCGGAATACGGCCAACCAGAAGGGCGTGGAAATCCGCTATTACTCGGTCATCTACGATTTGGTGGATGATGTGAAAGCCGCCGCCTCTGGCCTGCTTTCCGCCGAGATCCGCGAAAAGTTCATCGGCTACGCCAAAATCCAGGAGGTCTTCAAGGTCTCGAACGTGGGCAAGGTTGCCGGTTGTCTGGTCACCGAAGGTGTCGCACGCCGTTCCGCCGGTGTCCGCCTGCTGCGCGACGATGTGGTGATCCACGAAGGCACGCTGAAAACGCTCAAGCGCTTCAAAGACGAGGTGCCAGAGGTGCAGTCCGGCCAGGAATGCGGCATGGCGTTTGAAAACTACGACGATATCCGCCCCGACGACGTGATCGAGATTTTCGAGCGCGAAGAGGTCGAGCGGAACCTTTGACAGGTCTTCAACGGAATTGAAAAGGGCGGCCCGCTGGGACCGCCCTTTTTGCTTGGCTGGGGTCTGAGAGGGTCGGCAAGGCAACATGCCCATGACGGGATTGATGTTGGGATAAACCCGTGCTGCGCTGGTCCCGGCTGCAACTTTGCTCTCGACATGTGATCGCGCATACTGTCTTTCTTTGTCAGTCTGGGCGCGTTGCGTGAATTGGGGGCCTGTCATTGTTTGAATTCATTTCGCCCGCTGCACTTGCCGGATTTTCCGTGATCTGGCTCGCTGCTGCGATGACGCCCGGAGCGAATGTCGCGTTTACGGTCTCAATTTCAAGCCGCTATGGCTTTCGTGCTGGGCTTGCTTGCGCATCAGGGTTCGTCTTTGGGATCTTTGTCTATGCACTTGTCGTTGCGTTCGGGCTTAGCCTGATAGCGCAATGGTTTGGACAGTTTCTGGCAATCATGCGCTGGGTGGGTGTGGCATACCTGATCTGGCTCGCTTACAGGATCTGGAATGCGCCCGGCGCCGGGGCTGCGACCCATCAGGTTGAAAGGCCGGGTTTTTGGCGGATTTTGGTGCAGGCCGCGCTGATTTCACTGACAAATCCGAAAGCGATGATCTTTGTTGCTGTTGTCGTACCTCAAGCCATTGACGTGTCCCGGCCCGCACTGCCCCAGTTGATGATATTGGCCGTTGTTGCGTCGGTCATGTCATTCATTGCCCACGGCACCTATTCAGCGCTTGGCCATATGCTGGGTCGCGCGGTGCCTTCGGAAAAGGCCGGGGTCTGGGTCAACCGCCTCATTGCGTCCATTTTGATATTTGGCGCGATCGGGTTGATGTTCGCAACCTTGCCGCAGAGCCTTTAGCTGGTTCGCCGAACAGTCCCCTATATGCGCCTTTTGGCCAAACCCGGCATCTGGCGCGCTATAGCCAATCCCGCAAAATCGGGATCAGGGGAATGTCAGCGGCTGGCATCGGATAATCCCGCAGGGCATTGGCCCGCACCCATTTCAGCGCCTGCCCTTCGCGCGATTGCGGCGTGCCTACCCATTTGCGGCAGGCGAAAAGCGGCATGAGCAAGTGGAAATCATCGTAAGAGTGGCTCGCAAAGGTCAAGGGGGCCAGGCAGGACGCCCAGGTGTCGATCCCCAGTTCTTCCTGCAACTCGCGGATCAAGGCGGCCTCTGGCGTTTCGCCTGTTTCGACCTTCCCTCCGGGAAACTCCCACAGGCCTGCCATGGATTTGCCTTCGGGGCGTTGCGCCAGCAGCACCCGGCCATCCGCGTCAATCAGCGCAACCGCTGAGACAAGCACCACGGTCACGACCGATAATCCGCATTGATCGTGATGTAGCCATGGGTCAGATCGCAGGTCCAGACTGTGCTTTCCCCTGTGCCAAGGCCCAGATCAACCCCAAGCTCCAATTCGGGGTTTTTCATATATGCGCTGGCTGCCTCTTCTAAATAATCCGGCGCGCGCCAGCCATTCTCGGCCACGGTAATCTCACCAAAGCGGATACTGAGCCGATCGCGATCTGCCGCAGCCCCGGATTTTCCGACGGCCATAACGACCCGCCCCCAGTTGGCGTCTTCCCCGGCGATTGCCGTTTTGACCAATGGTGAATTGGCGATGGCGAGCGCAACTTTATGGGCGTCTGCGTCATCCTGTGCGCCCGTTACCCGCACTTCGACGAACTTCGTCGCCCCTTCGCCATCGCGGACGACCTGATGGGCAAGGTTGCGCATGATCTTGTGCAATGCCTCGGCAAAATCTGCATGGCCGGTCACATCAACGCCAGAGGTACCGGTCGCGGCCACCAGAAGCGTGTCGGAGGTTGAAGTGTCGCTATCGACTGTGATGCAGTTGAACGTCCTGGCGTTCAGGTCAGATAGCAGCGTTTGCAGATCGCCCTGCCCGATCGCTGCGTCGGTAAAGATATAGACCAGCATGGTCGCCATATCCGGCGCGATCATGCCTGACCCTTTGGCGATCCCGGCGATCTTGACCTTCTTGCCGTCAATATCCACCTCGGCCGTCGCCGCCTTGGCAAAGGTATCGGTGGTCATGATCGCCTTTGCGGCATCTTCCATTCCGCGACCAGACTGATTGGCGTGCAATTCGCTGATCTTTGCGATGATCCGCTCATGCGGTAGCGGTTCTCCGATCACCCCGGTTGATGCGGTGAAAACGCGCGACTGCGGCACAGATGTCTGTCTGGCGACGGCATCTGCAAGGGCTGCAACCGAATCTGCACCACTTCTGCCTGTGAATGCATTTGCATTGCCGGAGTTGACAAGAACAGCAGCCGATCCTGCGCTGTCGCCACCCAGCTTGGCCTGGCAATCCAGCACCGGAGCGGCACGTGTCGCAGAGCGTGTAAAGACCCCGGCAATGGTTGTGCCCGCCGTCATCAGCGCCAGCATTACATCCGCCCGCCCCTGATACTTCACGCCTGCGGCGGTCGTTGCAAAGGTGACCCCGCCAATTTCCGGCAGATCAGGGAACTTGGCGGGGGCAAGAGGAGAGACGGTCATGAAAGATCAGTCCAGAAGCTCGGTGGCGTCGATCAGGCTGGGGTCAAACTGGCCTGCTTCTGGCTTGGTCACTTCTGCTGCTGCGGCAAGCTCGTCCAGGCGTGCGGTGACAGCCTGTTCTTGCAGGTCCGCCGCGATTTGCGGGCGCAGGTCGTCGAGCGTCGGGCGCGGTTGCACGCGGGTTTCAAGCAGTGTCGCCACGTGCCAGCCGAACTGGGTTTCGAACGGTTCAGTAATGCCGCCAATTTCCAGTGCTGTCACCGCCTGTTCAAACTCGGGGACCATCGCCCCAATGCCGAACCAGCCAAGGTTGCCGCCGTTGGGCCCGGTGGGCCCGGTCGATACGTCACGTGCCACATCAGCAAAAGCCGCACCGTCATCAATGCGGGCTTTGGCGGCAGCGGCCTCTTCCTGGGTTTCCACAAGCAGGTGTGCTGCGTTGAATTCGGGAATTTCTTCCGCGTCTTTGAAACGTTCATCATAGGCGGCTTGCACGTCGGCTTCGGTCACAGAGGTTTCCGCGATCGAGGTGATCACCTCGGCGGCCATCAAGGCACGACGTTCATTTGACAACGTGTATTCTGTGCGTGCAGACGGCGCGCCCGACGCATCCGCCAGGAGCTGCTGCTGGATCAACTGGTCCACCAGCCCTTCAAACAGCACCTCGACCGGGAACTGGGAATATTGCGGTGGCAGGTTGGTCCGGGCGATGATCACTTCGCCCATCGTGATTTCCGTGTCGCCCACCGTGGCCACAACCGTATTCGCTGTCACGTCCTGTGCAAGAACCCCGGTGGACAGAGCGGCGGCCACGGCGGTTGCTCCCAAAAATGTAACATGTCTCAGCATTAAACGTTCCCTTGATATGCCGCGAAAGCGCGCGGCGTTGACACTGTTGTAGCAGCCCCTTACATCCCATGAATGCCTCGAGGGGGCCGAAAAGTTGTATAATCCTGGCCCTTTCTATGTGGCCTGCGACGGGCCTACAAGCGACCTCCTCTCAAATAGATGTCAGACAGGCGCGACTGCGCCGCCGGAGAAAATATGCTGGGTTTCGGAACGATTGCCAAAAAGGTGTTTGGCACCGCAAACGACCGCAAAGTCAAAGCTGTCGACCCTTTGGTTGACAAGATCAATGCGCTTGAACCCGAGTTCGAAGCCTTGTCTGACGAAGGCATCAAAGACAAGACCGAGGCGCTGGCAAAACGTGCGATGGGTGGCGAGGGTCTGGATGACCTGTTGCCCGAGGCATTTGCCAACTGCCGCGAAGCCGCCAAACGCGCGCTTGGCCTGCGTGCTTTTGATACCCAGTTGAAAGGCGGCATCTTTCTGCATCAGGGCAACATCGCCGAGATGAAAACAGGTGAAGGCAAGACCCTTGTTGCCACCTTCCCCGCCTACCTGAATGCGCTGACCGGCAAAGGCGTGCATATCGTGACCGTGAACGACTATCTCGCCCGCCGTGATGCGGAATGGATGAGCAAGGTTTATGGCGCATTGGGTCTGACCACCGGCGTGGTTGTCCCACAGCAGCCAGAGGACGAAAAGAAAGCGGCCTATGCCTGTGATGTCACCTATGCCACCAACAACGAGCTGGGATTTGACTATCTGCGCGACAACATGAAGGCCGAACTGGACCAGATGTTCCAGCGCGACCACAATTTTGCGATTGTGGACGAGGTGGACAGCATTCTGATTGATGAGGCGCGGACGCCGCTGATCATCTCTGGTCCGGCCCAGGACCGTTCAGAAATGTATGCCACCATCGACAAGGTGATCCCTGACGTATTGGATGAACATTATACCCTTGATGAAAAGACGCGGCAGGCCACGTTTACGGATGAAGGCAACGATTTTCTGGAAGAAAAACTGAGCGCCCACGGGCTGCTTCCCGAAGGGCAAACCCTCTATGACCCTGAGAGTGCAACATTGGTTCACCACGTCAGCCAGGGGCTGCGGGCTCACAAGCTCTTTACCAGGGACAAAGATTATATTGTCCGTGATGACGAAGTTGTCCTGATTGATGAATTCACTGGCCGGATGATGGTCGGTCGCCGTTTGTCCGATGGGCTTCATCAGGCGATTGAGGCGAAAGAGGGCTGCTCAATCAAGCCAGAGAACGTGACGCTGGCCTCGGTGACGTTCCAAAACTACTTTCGCCTGTATGACAAACTGGGCGGCATGACAGGGACAGCCGTGACCGAGGCTGAGGAATTCCAGGAAATCTACAATCTGGGCGTGGTCGAGGTGCCGACCAACCGGCCCATCGCGCGGGTCGATGAGGACGATCAGGTTTACCGCACGGCGCGTGAAAAGTTTGCAGGCATCGTAGAAGAGATCAAAGAGGCCCATGCCAAGGGCCAGCCGATCCTTGTTGGCACGACGTCGATCGAGAAATCCGAGGCGCTGGCAGAGATGCTCAAGGCCGAGGGAATCACCTTTAATGTGCTGAATGCGAGACAACACGAACAAGAAGCACAGATTGTTGCTGATGCGGGAAAACTGAACGCCGTCACAATTGCGACCAACATGGCCGGTCGTGGCACCGACATTCAGCTGGGCGGCAATGTCGAAATGCGGGTGTTGCAGGCTCTGGCGGAAAACCCCGACGCCGACCCCGAAGAATTGCGTACCCGGATCGAGGCTGAAGTGGCCGACGAAAAGGAAAAGGTGAAGGCGGCAGGCGGCCTATATGTGCTGGCCACCGAACGTCACGAAAGCCGCCGGATTGATAACCAGCTTCGCGGCCGTTCTGGCCGTCAGGGTGACCCGGGGCGTTCTGCATTTTTCCTGTCTTTGGAAGACGATCTGATGCGTATTTTCGGCTCGGATCGTTTGGACAAAGTGCTGTCCGGCCTGGGCATGAAAGAGGGCGAAGCCATTGTCCACCCATGGGTGAACAAGTCGCTGGAACGCGCGCAGGCCAAAGTGGAAGGCCGCAACTTTGATATTCGCAAGCAGCTGCTGAAATTTGACGATGTGATGAACGAACAGCGGAAAGTTATCTTTTCGCAGCGTCGCGATATCATGAAGGCAAAGGACCTGTCAGAGGTAGCCAAAGACATGCGGGATCAGGTCATCGACGATCTGGTGCATGACTATATGCCGCCAAAAACATATGCAGATCAATGGGATACCAAGGGTCTGCATGATAGCGTTGTTGAAAACCTCGGGCTGGATGTGCCGGTTGTCGATTGGGCAAACGAAGAAGGCGTCGATGATGACGACATTCGTGAACGCCTCGAGGAAGCCGCGGATAAATTCATGGCGGAAAAGGCCGAGGCCTTTGGCGATGAGACGATGCGCAACGTCGAAAAGCAGCTTTTGCTGCAGACCATTGACGCAAAATGGCGCGAGCATCTGCTGACGCTCGAACACCTGCGTTCGGTCGTGGGCTTTCGCGGATATGCGCAGCGCGACCCGCTGAATGAATACAAGACCGAAGGCTTCCAATTGTTCGAAAGCATGCTTGATGGTTTGCGGACAGACGTGACGAAAAAGCTGTCGCAGATCCGGCCGATGTCGCCGGAAGAACAGGAACAACTGGTTGCACAAATCCGCCAGCAACAACAGGCTGCCGCGCAAGCGGCCGCAGCCGCGGCTGGCGCAGTACCGGCAACCGGCGACGCGCGCGAAGGCTTTGATGAAAATGATCCCGCGACCTGGGGAAATCCCGGCCGCAATGACACCTGCCCCTGCGGATCAGGCAAAAAATTCAAACATTGCCACGGTCGGTTGGTCTAATTGTTGACATAATTGGGTCACGCTAAGACCTTTTGCCAGTCCTGTTCATGTCACGCTAACCGTGCATGTCTATCACAGCATTATTGCCGCTGTGAGGGACGGGGATGTCTCGCTTAAAAACGATCAAGACGATTGCATCGACGCTGACAATTGCCGTCACGCTGGGGTTCGTGGTGCAATACGGTGAAACCACGCCGCGTGTCGGAAGCAGCGACGACCAGGAAACCTATAACCGGGCGCCGCGCTCTTTGATGTTGTCAACGAACGCGCAGGGTCAGGCGGTATTTGGCGTTCCCAATGTTGTGACGACCCCCCTGGATTACGCCGCGTCCATACAGCGCGTCGTGGCAGTCGATGCCGTCTATACAGAGCTGGATGTCCCCGACTTCGGGATGATTATGGAAAGCCCGGCCTCTGGATGCGAAACAAGGCTGACGGCGCGCCGCGAACCCGCGGCGATGGTGGCGCTGGGCGTTTCCGCGCCCTGTTATGAAAGCCAGAGCTTTGTGATCACCCATAGCGGTCTGAAGGTTGCGGCGACAACGGATCGGCGCGGCAATGCCGTTGTCCTGATCCCCGCACTTGTCCCCAATGCTGAGTTCAAGGTTGCGTTTGACAACATTCAAACCGCCAGCACCAAGATCTTTGTCCCGGAGCTGCGCCAGTATGATCGCGCTGTTCTGCAATGGTCGACGGGTGAAAACATGCGGCTCCATGCGCTGGAAAATGGCGCGCGGATCGGTGACCCCGGGCATGTTTGGTCAGCTTCGCTGCACACTGCAGAGGACGCCCGCGCAGGCCGAAATGGCTTCGTTGTCTATCTTGGCGATACGGAAGCAGTGATCCCTTATCAGGCAGAAATCTACACCCTTCCAGAGGGCCGGATGAGCCGCGATGGAGGGGTCGATCTGCGCGTGGGCGTGACGGTAACCGCCGAAAACTGTGGTCGTGAAGTGGACGCGAAGACGATCCAGACCAACGCGGGCCAGATGCTTGTGACAACCGAAGTCGCCATGCAGATGCCCGCCTGCGACCAGATTGGTGAGGTGGCTTTCCTGCGTGACAAATTCACCGATCTCACGCTTGTCTCGAATTAGGCGTCACCATCAAATAATCCAAGCGCCCGAAAGCTGCTTTCACTGGCCTTGCCTATAATCAGATGATCATGAACCGTGATGCCCAGCGCCTTGGCCGCCGTGGCAATCTGCCGTGTCATCTGAATATCGGCGGCAGAGGGTGTTGGATCACCCGACGGGTGATTGTGGACAAGGATCAGCGCGCTGGCACTTAATTCAAGGGCGCGTTTGACCACTTCGCGCGGATAAACCGGCACGTGATCCACAGTCCCTTTTGCTTGCTCCTCGTCAGCGATCACAGTGTTCTTTGTGTCCAGAAACAAAATCCGAAACTGCTCTGTCTCGCGGTGGGCCATTGTGGCGTGGCAGTAATCCAGCAAGGCGTCCCACCCCGTCAGAACATGCCGCTGCATGACCCTGGACCGCGACAGCCGATGTGCCGCCGCTTCGACGATCTTGAGTTCAAGCACCACCGCTTCGCCGACACCCTTGACCGCAGAAAGCTGCCTTGCGGGCGCAGAAACGACGCGGTTGAAGTCGCCAAAGGTATCGATCAACGCGCGGGCGAGCGGTTTGACATCTTGCCGGGGGATTGCGCGAAACAGGACCAGTTCCAGCATTTCATAGTCCGGCATAGCGGTGGCGCCGCCAGCCAGGAACCGTTCGCGCAGACGCCTGCGATGGTCGCGCATATAGGACGGCACTTTGCCCTTTTCCAAAGGCAAAACCGCAATGACGTCATCCTGGTCGGAAAAGAGCGAGGGTGCTTCGGCAAACTGGGTCATATCCCCACTTTGCCAATACGCTGGTTACTGCTGGGTTAACGCTAGCTCTTCATCGAATCCCAAAAGCTTTTGACTGAATCGAAAAAGCTGGACCCATGCGGATTGTTATCTTCGCTGAGCTGATCGAATTCCTTCAGGATCTCGCGTTGGCGCGCCGTCAGCTTGACTGGCGTTTCGACCGACAGTTCAATGAACATATCGCCCGTTGCCGCGCCCCGTAGTGCAGGCATACCCTTGCCGCGCAGGCGCATCTGTCTGCCCGACTGCGACCCTTCTGGCACCTTTACCCGGCTGCGCCCGCCGTCGATTGTGGGCACCTCAATCTCGCCCCCTAAGGCGGCAGTTGCGATTGACACAGGCACGCGGCAGTAAAGATTGGTGCTTTCGCGCTCAAACAGTGGATGATCCTTGACCTCGATAAAGATATAAAGATCGCCCGTTGGCCCACCGCGCATCCCGGCCTCGCCTTCGCCCGCAAGGCGAATGCGTGTGCCGGTTTCGACACCCGCGGGGATGTTGACGGAAAGTGATTTTTCCTTTTCGACACGGCCCTGACCGTGGCAGGTATTGCAGGGGTCCTTGATCGTCTGGCCCATGCCGGAACATGTCGGGCAGGTGCGTTCGACCGTAAAGAAACCCTGTTGTGCGCGGACCTTTCCCATGCCGGAACACGTCGGACAAGTTTGCGGCTCTGATCCGCCCTCTGCACCGGTCCCGTTACAGGCCCCACAGCCAACAGCCGTGGGGACAGTGATGGTTTTCTGCATCCCCGCGAAGGCATCCTCGAGGTTGATGCGCAGGTTATAGCGCAGGTCATTCCCGCGCTGCGCGGCACTGCGGCGGCCACCACCGCGTCCGCCCATGAAGTCGCCGAACAGATCGTCAAACACGTCGGAGAACGCGCTGCCAAAGTCACCCTGGCCGCCGCGTGGACCGCCGCCGCCCATTCCGTTCTCGAATGCAGCGTGACCATAGCGGTCATAGGCGGCTTTCTTGTTGTCGTCCTTCAGAACTTCGTAGGCTTCATTGGCCTCCTTGAACTGGGCTTCTGCATCCGGGTTGTCGGAGTTGCGGTCGGGGTGCAGCTCTTTCGCCTTTTGGCGATAGGCCCTTTTGATGGCGGCTGCATCTGCACCTTTGGCGACGCCAAGCACTTCGTAATAGTCACGTTTTGCCATGAAAATTTCCCCCCTGGGAATGACAAAAAAGACCGGCCCGGTTTTGGGGCCGGTCAACTGTCAGAGGCGTGCCGCCTTAGTTGTCACGCTTGTCGTCGTCGAGATCTTCGAAATCCGCATCGAGAATTTCTTCATCTGCGCCCGGCGCGTCGGGTTCTGCTTCACCGGCCTCTTCCTGGCTGGCTTTGTAGATGGCTTCGCCCAGTTTCATGGCCGCTTCGGTCACGTTCTGGATGCCGGACTTGATCTTGTCGGCGCTGTCGCCTTCCAGATCGTCCTTGAGCGCGGCAATCGCCAGCTCGATCGCTTCGATCGTGGTTGGGTCAACCTTGTCGCTATGCTCTTCCATCGACTTTTCAGTCGAGTGGATCAGGCTTTCGGCCTGGTTTTTCGCATCCACCAGTTCACGGCGTTCCTTGTCGGCCTCGGCGTTGGCTTCGGCGTCCTTGACCATCGCTTCGATATCGTCATCCGACAGACCACCAGAGGCCTGGATCGTGATCTTTTGCTCCTTGCCGGTGCCCTTGTCCTTGGCGCCGACTTCAACGATGCCGTTGGCGTCGATGTCGAAGGTCACTTCGATCTGAGGCAGGCCGCGTGGTGCGGGCGGGATTTCTTCAAGGTTGAACTGGCCGAGCATCTTATTGTCGGCGGCCATTTCGCGCTCACCCTGGAACACGCGAAGGGTCACGGCGTTCTGGTTGTCCTCGGCGGTTGAAAAAACCTGCGATTTCTTCGTTGGGATCGTCGTGTTGCGGTCGATCAAGCGCGTGAACACACCACCAAGCGTTTCGATACCCAGTGACAATGGTGTCACGTCCAGCAGAACCACGTCTTTCACGTCGCCTTGCAGAACACCGGCCTGAATGGCGGCACCCATGGCAACCACTTCGTCCGGGTTCACGCCCTGGTGGGCTTCCTTGCCAAAGAACTTGGCGACTTCTTCCTTCACTTTTGGCATCCGCGTCATACCACCGACGAGGACGACCTCATCAATGTCGGATGTTGACAGGCCGGCATCCTTGATCGCTTCCTTGCAAGGCTTCAGCGAAGACTTGATCAGATCGCCGACAAGGCTTTCCAGCTTGGCACGGGTCAGTTTCATGACCATGTGCAAGGGCTGACCATCGGACCCCATCGAGATAAACGGCTGGTTGATTTCGGTGCTGGACGATGAGGACAGCTCGATCTTGGCTTTCTCGGCCGCTTCCTTCAGGCGCTGCAACGCCATCTTGTCCTTGGTCAGATCGACTGCGTTCTCTTTTTTGAACTCATCGGCCAGGTAGTTGACGATGCGCATGTCAAAGTCTTCACCACCAAGGAAGGTATCGCCGTTGGTGGATTTGACTTCAAAGAGGCCGTCGTCGATTTCCAGGATCGTGACGTCGAACGTCCCACCACCAAGGTCATAGACCGCGATGGTTTTGCTGTCTTTCTTGTCGAGACCATAGGCCAGTGCCGCCGCTGTCGGCTCATTAATAATCCGCAGCACTTCGAGGCCCGCGATCTTGCCGGCGTCCTTGGTTGCCTGACGCTGGGCGTCGTTGAAGTAGGCAGGAACGGTGATAACCGCCTGTGTGACATCTTCGCCAAGATAGCTTTCGGCGGTTTCTTTCATCTTACCAAGGATGAAGGCAGAGATCTGGCTGGGGGAGTATTTCTCACCTTTGGCCTCGACCCATGCGTCGCCGTTGCCGCCGTTGATGATGGCGAATGGCATGTTCTTTTTCTCTTTGGACAGGTCCTTGTCGTCGAACCGGCGACCGATCAGACGCTTCACTGCAAAGATCGTGTTTTCGGGGTTCGTCACAGCCTGGCGTTTCGCCGGCTGACCAACAAGGCGTTCATCATCAGTGAACGCAACGATAGATGGCGTTGTGCGCGCACCTTCGGCGTTTTCAATGACACGTGGCTTTGAGCCATCCATGATGGCGATACAGGAGTTCGTGGTTCCCAGGTCGATACCAATAACTTTGGCCATTTTTCAAATCCCTTTACTTGAGGCGGTTTGAGCAGCGCGAACCCGCTTTCGGCACCCGCGCCAGTTACATGTCTGCCGTTCAGGGCGTTAGCCCGTGAACTTTGATCTTGGCGTATATAGGGACGCAGTATTGGGGCTGCAAGCGCCTCTAGCTCTGCAAACAGCGCAAAATAACGGAATTTCTGAGGTTGTTGGCAACTGGCAACCTTAGCGGCCCGCAGACCAGCTCAGGGAAACGTGCTGGCGCGCAAAAAATTCACCCATGAGACCAAGCATAATCAGGACGAGCGAGACATAGATCGGGTACTCGACGCTGGTGAACTGGGGATTGTAGTGCAGAAAAACCGCGCCGCGCATCTGGTCAATGATGTGGAAAAGCGGGTTCCAGTCAAACATCGCGATCATTGTCGCAGGAAGCGCATTCACCACAAACAGCTTGCCAGATGCGATCATGTTGACCCGAATATAGATCGTCTTGGCCACAGAGGTAAAACGAGGAAACCATGGTTTCAGTGCAAGAAAGACCATGCCGGATGCACATCCCGAAAGCCATGCCAGGATCAGGAACCCGAGCGCCGCGATCGGATCGTTGATCGAGATGGGCGTAAACGCGATATGATAGATCAGCAGGATCGCACTGAGCGTTACCAGTTGGAGATACAAGGCAGACACGGCCGCTGCCAGAATCGCGACGATCGTGTTCATTGGCCGGTGCAGCATCATGGAAGATGTCGGGCCCGCCGCACCCATGACGGCGCTCACAGCCTTGATATGCGTCAGATACACGAAAATTCCGGTCATGATGTAAAGCAGCATGTCGCCGCGAATGGGCGAGCTGCGCAACCCAAGAACCTGGTAGAAAAGCAGGAAGGCCACGATCATCGTCAGGCCCTGGACCATATTCAGCAGCATCGCGATGACCGCGTTGCGATGACCGCTGCGCGCCTGGCGGACGATGGTGTGATAGGTCACGCCAAGCATACCAAAAAAGCCGCTGGAAGCTGTTTTATGGACGGGCGTTTGGAACATTCATGGTCCGGCTTGGTTGCGCAAAAGGGATTGTTCCCTCATCACACGATATCCTTGCTGATCGCTTGACGAAATACCATAAACATCGCGATTGAGGCTTTTTGATGATGGGTAGTGCCGAATGGACTTTGTGAAACTGACGGACGTGATGCGCGCGCTTGCCTTGCAGGCCGGTGACAAGATCATGGAGATTTACGGCACCGGTGATTTTGACATTCGTTCAAAAGACGACGAAAGCCCGGTAACGGCGGCAGATGAGGCCGCTGATGCCATTATCAGCGCCGGTCTGCGGGCGGCGTTCCCCGAGACGCCCTTGGTGACCGAAGAACAGGCTGTGTCGCATGCGCAATCCGCCAGCACCTTCCTGATCGTGGACCCTCTGGATGGCACCAAGGAGTTCATCAAGCGACGTGGCGACTTCACGGTCAACATTGCCTACGTCAAGGATGGCGTACCGCTGCGCGGGATCGTCTATGCGCCTGCGAAGGATCGACTGTTCTATACAGACGCCGGCGGCACCTCGGTCGAGGAGCAGGGACCCTTTGCCAAAGACTCGCCTGGTCAAGTCAAACCGATCAAAGTGTCCAGTCCGGACAACACTGCACTTCTCGTCGTCGCGTCCAAGTCGCACCGGGATCAGGCGACGGATGACTACATCAACAAATATGCGACGGCTGACATGAAAAGCGCAGGCTCGTCGCTCAAATTCTGCCTTGTTGCAACCGGTGAGGCCGACCTTTATCCGCGCCTTGGTCGCACGATGGAATGGGATACCGCTGCGGGCCATGCGGTTCTGAAAGGGGCAGGTGGAGACGTGGTGCGCTTTGATGACCACACACCCCTGTCATACGGCAAACCGGCATTTGAAAACCCCTTTTTCATCGCCTACGCCCCCGGCGTTGCCCTGGAGAAACCCTGATGCCCGTGCTGATTGTCATTCCAGCGCGCTATGCCTCGACACGCTATCCCGGCAAGCCGCTTGTCACATTGCGCGGGGCCAGTGGTGAGACGAAAAGCCTGATCCACCGATCATGGGATGCTGCGTGCCGCGTCGCGGGTGTCGACAAGGTTGTCGTTGCGACAGATGACGCGCGTATTGCGCAAGCCGCCAACACGTTCGGGGCAAAGGTCGTGATGACATCGACGACTTGCCAGAATGGTACGGAACGCTGCGCCGAAACCTTCGCCGAACTTGGTGAAAACCATGATATCGTGGTGAACTTGCAGGGTGATGCGCCGCTGACCCCGGCCTGGTTTATCGAGGACCTTGTGCAAGGACTGCGCGACAACCCCGGTGCAGATGTTGCCACTCCGGTTCTGCGTACCGAGGGGCGTGCATTGAACGGGTTGTTGCAGGACCGCCGCGCAGGGCGCGTAGGCGGAACAACAGCCGTTTTCGGGGCGGACAACAACGCGCTCTATTTTTCCAAAGAGGTCATCCCCTTCACCGGAAAGACCTATGGCGATGATGACGAAACCCCGGTCTTTCATCATGTGGGCGTCTATGCCTATCGGCCTGGCGCACTCATGTCATATCCACAATGGCCTGCCGGGCCTCTTGAACAGCTCGAAGGGCTGGAGCAGCTGCGTTTCCTAGAGCGCGGTGTCCCGATGCTCTGCGTCGAGGTAGCTGCGAAAGGGCGGCAGTTCTGGGAGCTGAACAACCCCGAAGATGTGCCGCGTATTGAAGCGATGCTCAATGAGATGGGCCACGACTAGGCGGGCACCCGCAGTTCGGCGCATAAAAAGGCGACAATTTCATTCGTTTTGTCTTAATCTGGCCCCGATAGGCTGGTAGCATAGCGATCAGAACCATCAAGGGCAGAGCGATGAACAGAATAGTCTCAAAGGCGATCTTTCCCGTGGCTGGGTTGGGCACACGTTTTCTGCCAGCGACCAAATCGGTGCCCAAGGAAATCATGACCCTCGTGGATCGTCCATTGATTCAATATGCAATCGATGAGGCGCGCGCGGCGGGGATCGAGGATTTCATTTTCGTCACCTCGCGCGGGAAATCAGCGTTGGAGGATTATTTCGACCTCGCCCCCGATCTGGAAGCCGCATTGGAGGCGTCTGGCAAGACCGAATTGCTGGAAATCCTGCGCAACACAAATATGGACAGCGGCACCATCGCCTATCTGCGCCAGCACAAGGCGCTGGGCCTTGGGCATGCGGTGTCCTGCGCGCGTAAACTGATCGGGGATGAACCCTTTGCGGTGATCCTGCCAGATGATGTCATCGCAGCCGAAAAGCCCTGTTTGCAGCAAATGGTTGAGGCTTATCAGGAAACCGGCGGGGCAATGGTAGCCGCGATGGAGGTGTCGTCCGCGCAAACATCATCCTATGGCGTGCTGGATGTTGCCGACCAGAATGGGGCCATCGTTTCGGCAAAGGGTATGGTCGAAAAACCGGCACCCGGAACCGCCCCATCCAATCTGGCCGTGATCGGGCGGTATATTCTGACGCCGCAGGTGCTTGCCAATTTTGACAAGGTCGGGCGTGGCGCTGGCGGTGAGATTCAATTGACCGACGCCATCGCCGAGGAAATTCGCGCAGGTCGCGACGTGTTCGGCTACCGCTTTGACGGACAGCGCTATGACTGTGGTTCCAAGGCGGGTTTCTTGCAGGCGACGGTTGCCTTTGCACTTGCACGTGACGAGCTGCGTGACGAATTCGCCGATTTTCTGGCACAGATGCATGCAACCCGGCAGGTAGCGCAGTAAGGTCGGCCATGCCCGCACCAAAAACCGGCCTGTGGCATGCGTATCGGTTGCGCTGGAAACGCCGGCGTTTTCTGTTCCGCATCTGGCGTAAACGAAGGCAGATTACAGCGGTCGTTGACCGGACCGGGCAGATCGCGCCCCGGGCGATCCTTGCCTTTGCCGTGATGCGCAATGAAATTGTCAGGCTGCCCAATTTCCTGGAGCATTACCGCAAGCTTGGTGTCGATCATTTCCTTGTTGTCGACAACGCCAGCGATGACGGAACGGCAGAGTTTCTGGCGCAGCAGCCTGATGTCTCACTCTGGTCAACGCAGCACAGCTATCGCCTTGCCCGGTTCGGCATGGATTGGCTGGGGTGGCTTCAATGGCAACATGGCACCGGGCATTGGTGCCTGACCGTGGATGCGGATGAGCTCTTGATTTATCCCGACCATGACACCCGCGACCTCAGGGCGCTGACCGCCTGGCTGGATCAGCAGGGCGAGGCCTCATTCGCTGCGCTGATGCTGGATTTGTACCCAAAGGGACCGCTGGAGGATGCCGTTTATGTGGCCGGGGATGATCCGGCCAGGACCCTTGGCTGGTTCGACCACGGCAATTACCGAGAGCAGGTGCATCATTATTATGGCAATCTCTGGGTTCAGGGCGGCGTGCGCGAACGTGTGTTCTTTGCCCAGGAACCGGCCCGCGCGCCGACCCTGAACAAGACACCGCTTGTGCGCTGGTCATGGCGATATGCCTATGTCAGCTCTACCCATCAGATACTGCCAACCCAATTGCACGGCGATCTTGATCTGACGGGTTCTGGAAAGATCAGCGGCGTCTTGCTTCACACCAAGTTTTTGCCGATCGTGGGCGCGAAATCGGCCGAAGAACTGGATCGTGGGCAGCATTTCCAGAATACAGCGCTTTATGAGGATTATCATCGACAGCTCACCCAAAACCCGGATCTGTGGTGCGAACAATCGTGCCGCTACCAAGGGGCCGCGCAACTGGTCGAACTGGGGTTGATGTCAAATGGGCGATGGGTCTGATATGGACATCTGTAAAGGGTCTCAGAGGTGACACGGGTCTTGAGCGTTTTCACATCATATCGTCTGCGATTGCAGCGCAAAAAATGGCGCGCGCGGGCGCTGCGCAAGAGGCGCGAGCTTCGGGCAGTTGTTGACCGGACGCATCAGATAGCGCCCAGCGATGTTCTGCTGTTCTGCACGTTCCGCAACGAAGACGTGCGTCTGCCCTTCTTTTTTGAGTATTACCGCAAGCTGGGTGTTAACCACTTTCTGATGATTGACAACGGAAGCGAGGACAAAGGCCCCGCCTTTGCCTCGGACCAATCGGACGTTTCCCTTTGGCGCACTGACGCCCCTTACGGCGAGGCGCGCTATGGCGTGGATTGGCTGACCTATCTGCAAGGCAAATACGCAGACGGGCATTGGGCGCTGACCGTCGATGTGGACGAGTTTTTTGTATACCCCTTTTGTGACACACGGCCCATTCGTGCGCTTGCGGATTGGCTTGATGCATCAGAAGTGCGGTCCTTCGGGGCGATGCTGCTGGACATGTATCCGAAAGGACCGGTGGGTCAGACCGGGTACAGGCGTGGAGATGATCCGTTTGAAACAGCCCGCTGGTTTGACCCCGGCAATTATTTCATGTCGCAAAACAAGCTGCTCAAGAACTTGTGGATTCAAGGTGGCCCGCGCGCCCGGACGTTTTTTGCCAGCAAACCAAAACAGGCCCCCGCGCTGAACAAGATACCCTTCGTGAAATGGCGCAGGCCCTACGCCTATGTCAGCTCGACCCATATGATGCTGCCGCGGGGGCTGAATCTTGTTTATGACCAGCAAGGCGGGGAAAAGACTTCTGGCATCTTGCTGCATGCAAAGTTTCTGAACACCTTTGGTGATCGGGCCGAAGAAGAGGCCAAACGCGGCGAGCATTACCGAAAGGGGCGCGAATACAAGACCTATGCCGAACGCCACGGTGCGGACCCCGATCTTTGGTGCCAATGGAGCGAGCAATACATCAACTGGCGCCAGCTTGAGGTGCTTGGCCTGATGTCCAAGGGTAACTGGGCATGAGTTTGGGTGTCGTCATGCTGGTGCACACCGCGTTTGATCGGGCCGAACAAGTGGCACGTATCTGGGCTGATGCGGGCTGCCCCGTCGTGGTGCATGTGGACAGCAATGTGCCGATGGCGACCTACAATCAATTTGTAGGGGCAATGTCGGATCTGCCAGATGTGCGTTTTTGTGCCCGGCACCGCTGCGAATGGGGCACCTGGGGTCTGGTGGCTGCATCGCAAGAGGCGGCGACGCTCTTGCTGGAAGATTTTCCAGATGTGCAGCATGTGTTTCTGGCATCAGGGGCCTGTCTGCCGCTGCGCCCCATCGCTGATCTGCGGCATTATCTGGCGGCGCATCCTGACACGGATTTCATCGAAAGCGCGACGACAGCCGATGTTCCCTGGACAGTGGGCGGGCTGGACCGGGAGCGGTTCACGCTCAGATTTCCCTTTGCCTGGAAAAGGCACCGGCGTCTGTTCGACGGGTTTGTCAAATTGCAACAGGCCTTGCGATATCGGCGTGCCATCCCCGAAGGGATCGTGCCGCATATGGGGTCTCAGTGGTGGTGCCTGACGCGGCAAACACTGGATTGCATCCTTCGCGACCCCAGGCGCAGGATATTTGACGCCTATTTTCGCAAAGTCTGGATTCCCGATGAAAGCTACTACCAGACGCTGACCCGGCTGCATGCCCGCAAGATTGAAAGTCGGTCGCTCACTTTGGCCAAGTTCGATTATCAGGGCAAGCCGCACATCCTTTTCGATGACCACGCAGAGCTGTTGCAGCGCTCAGGATGCTTTGTGGCCCGCAAGATCTGGCGTGACGCAAAACTGCTGTATCAAAAGTTCCCGCTGCCCAGCGATCCATCCCACCATACTGAAGACCCCAATACAGGCACCGTTGACCGGGTGTTTGCCCAGGCAGTTGATCGGCGAACCCGCGGGCGGCGTGGCCTTTACATGCAAAGCCGCTTTCCCAGTGTCGATCGGCAGACGAGTGTTGCGGCCGCTTCCTATGCTGTCCTGCAAGGCTTTGATGCTGTGTTCCCTGCGTTTCAGTCTTGGCTGACCCAGCAAACCGGTGCGCAGGTCCACGGCCATCTTTATGCCAAGGACCGCGCGCATTTTGCCGATGAAAGCGAGGTGTATCGCGGCGGGTTGTCGGATAATGCGCGGCTGCGGGATCACAACGCCAAGATGTTCCTGACCAACCTGATCTGGAACGGGCGCGATCAGCATCATTGCTTTCAGTTCGGGCCTGCCGATGCGCAGGATATCTGCTGGACGCTGGCGAAGGACACCGGTGCCAGTATCTGGGTTGTCTCCGGCGCGTGGTCGATCCCGCTTTTTGCCTCTGGTCGGTCAGCCAGCGATGTCAGAACCGAAGCGGCGCGCCTGCAACGGATCGAGGACAAGTTCCTGACTGTGCTGCGTTCGCCCCAAGCGCGGGCAAGGATCAGGATCATGACCTTGGCCCAGTTCATTGAGGCCCCGATGGATGTGCTGCAGACCATCATTGATGAAATTGCAGGGCACCGTGGAAATGCCATCAAGGAAGTCCCCAGGATGCCTGATCTGACAGGTTTGCCCGACTTCCTGCAAGATCTGAAGAACCAGGGGATGCACCCGTTTCTGACCGGTGACATCACGGCAGGCAACACCCGGCGAAGTCCTGCTGGACCGCGCCGCAAACCCTATGTGGTCGGCGGGCGATGACGGCGTTTGACCATTTCATCGTGCTGGCAGAAATGCGGACCGGTTCCAATCTGCTTGAGATGAATATCAACATGCTTGACGGCGTCAGCTGTCATGGAGAGGCATTCAATCCCTCCTTCATAGGCTCCCCCAAGACCGAAGCCCTGCTTGGCATGGACCGCGAGACCCGCGAAGCTGATCCGCATGCTCTGCTGCAAAAAATCAGGGAGAGTGATGATCTGGCAGGGTTTCGTTTCTTTCACGACCACGACCCGCGTGTGTTGGATGCCTGTATCGAGGACCCGCGCTGCGCCAAGATCATCCTGACCCGCAACCCCATTGACAGTTTTGTCAGTTGGAAGACCGCGCAGGCCACGGGGCAGTGGAAGCTGACCAACGCGACACATGCGAAATCCAATCAGATCACATTTGATCCTGCCGCTTTTGACGCGCACATGGATGCCATTGGGGGATTTCAGGCCCGTGTTCATCGCGCCTTGCAGATCAGCGGGCAAACTGCGTTCCATATCAACTACGATGATCTGCGCGATGTGGATGTGTTGAACGGGTTGGCGCGGTTTCTGGGCGTGGATGCCCGACTGGCCAATGTGAACAAGAAGCTCAAGAAGCAAAACCCGGAGCCGCTGGAGCAGAGGGTCAGCAACTTTGCAGAGATGCAAGAGGCCCTGGCCCGGCTTGACCCTTTTGGTCTTGGGCGCACCCCGCATTTCGAACCCAACCGGGGCCCGGCTATCCCGACGTATATCGCGGCACCCAAGTCGGGGTTGCTTTATATGCCGCTGCGATCAGGGCCTGACCGTGCCGTCAAACAGTGGCTGGCGGACTCTGATGGCATGCAAACTGGCGCACTCATCACGCAATTCTCGCAACGGTCCCTGCGCGCGTGGCAGGCAGCGCATAAGCCGCATCGCAGTTTCACGGTGTTGCGTCATCCACTGGCCCGCGCCCACGCTGCGTTTTGCGACCGTATCCTTTTGGACGGGCCGCGCTGCCTGTCGGAAATCCGGGCCAATCTGATCCGGGTCCATAAGCTGAAGCTTCCCGATCACGCGCCTGATCTGCACGCGGAAAATGACTACTCGGATCAGGATCACAAGCGCGCTTTCCTGGGTTTCCTGAAATTCCTGAAGAACAATCTGTCAGGGCAAACCAGCATTCGGGTTGATCCGTCATGGGCCAGCCAGCTGACCCTTTTGCAAGGCATGGCACAATTTGCCCATCCCGATCACGTCCTGCGCGAAGATTCATTGGCGGATGACCTGACCGTTCTGGCGCGACAGGTCAACACAACTTCGCCCAAACTGGGCGGCACGGCGCATCGGTGGCAGTCACGGCTTGCGGCGATCTATGATGAAACTCTCGAAACCGCCGCACGCGAAGCTTATGCGCGTGACTATATAGGGTTTGGTTTCGAAAACTGGGCTTAGGCCGCCTGAAACGCCTCAACTTCAGTCAGGATCGTGTGCAGGGTGGCGGCATCACTGTTTGCGCGCAGTTTTGCACAAATCGCAGTGTCGCGCAGGGTGCGCGACACCAGCGCCAATGCCTTGAGATGATCAACGCCGGCGTCCACCGGGGCGATCAGAGAAAAAACCAAATCGACAGGCTGGCGATCAATCGCATCAAAATCCAGAGGTTTTTCAAGTCGCAGGAAAAGGCCGTAAACTTCCGTTGCTTCGGGCATGCGGGCATGCGGCAGGGCGACGCCCTGCCCAACGCCTGTCGGGCCAAGCCCCTCACGCTCCATCAACGCTTCGATGACGCTCTCTGCATTCAGGCCATAGCTGGCCTCGGCCAATTCACCAAGGTCGTGGAAAAGCCGCTTCTTGCTGGTGCAAGAAGAAATCGACTTCACCGCATCCGCTTTCAGAATGGTGGCAAGTTGCATTGATTGCGTCTCTCAATTGATGATCGGGTCAACCCGATGTGCGTGGGTCAATCCAGCCGATGTTTCCGTCGTCCCGTCGGTAGACGACGTTCACTCCATTGTGTTTCTCATTCCGGAAAACCAAAACCGGAGCACTCGCAATTTCCATCTGCATGACCGCCTCGCCGACTGACAGAGACGGAATTTTCGTCTCCATCTCTGCTACGATCATCGGATTAACGGAGTCCTGCTCAACCTCGTCAGACTCGTCTCTTGATTCGAGGATATATGACCCGGCGTCAGAAAGTTCAACCGGCTGTGAACGCTCCTTGTGGTGGTCTTTCAACCGGCGTTTGTAGCGGCGGAGCTGCTTGTCCATCTTTTCACAGCTGGCATCGAAAGCAGCATAGATTTCGGTCGCCTTACCGGTCGCTTGGGCATTCAGACCTGTGGACAGATGCACAACGGATTCGCAAACATATTCGTGGCCCGACTTTGAAAACACCACGTAAGCTTCGGTCGGTCGCCCGGCATATTTGCTCAGGATATCGTCCAGCTCGGTTTGCACATGGGTTTGCAGGGCTGCACCGATGTCGATTTGCTTTCCGCTGATCTGGTAACGCATCGTTTCTCCTTTACTGGGTCATGTCAGAACGCCGGCCGGGCCTGCGAATAGGGCCAAAGCCGTCCAGCGTCATATGAGTGAAACACGATAACACCCTGATTTTTCTTTATTTATCCGCTTATACCGGCAATTTGCCAGCAAAGATGCAGTGAAAGAAAACGGGTTAGTCATCATCTGTATTTGGCGATGAATCCCGGTCGGTTGTCAATGACCCAATGGCGCCGGACGCAAAAGAATCAGTTCACACGGAAGTTGTTGCCAAGGTAGACGCGGCGCACGTTTTCATCCTGAATGACTTCCTGGGTTGTGCCGCTCATCAGCACCTTGCCATCATGCAGGATATAGGCGCGGTCAACGATTTGCAGCGTTTCCTGAACATTGTGATCTGTAATCAGCACGCCGATCCCACGGTTCTTGAGGTCAGCAACAAGATGTCTGATCTCGCCTACGGCGATGGGGTCAACCCCGGCAAAAGGTTCATCCAGCAAGACGTATTTCGGGCCTGCGGCAAGGCAGCGCGCAATCTCGACCCGGCGGCGTTCACCGCCCGACAGGGCCATCGCAGAGGCGCGTCGCAAATGCTCAATCGAGAACTCTGAGAGCAGTTCCTCCAACCGTTCTCGGCGCCGGTGTCTGTCTGCTTCCGCGATCTCAAGGATCGACATGATGTTGTCTTCGACAGACATGCCGCGAAAGATCGACATTTCCTGTGGCAAATACCCGATCCCCAGTTGCGCGCGGCGGTACATGGGCAAGGTCGTTACTTCACGACCGTCAATGATGACGCGCCCGCCTTCGGGGGTGACAAGCCCGGCGATCGCATAAAAACACGTCGTCTTGCCTGATCCATTCGGCCCAAGCAGCGCCACGACCTCTCCGCGATCCAGATCGATGCTCACGTCACGGATCACCGGCCTTTTGCGGTAGCTTTTGCGCAGACTGACGATATGCAGCCCGACATCGCCTTCTTGTACGGTAAAATTTGGTGCGTCCTGCATCAGTTGCCACCTTGTTGCAGGACCGTACGCACACGGCCCTCCATTGTTGCCGTGCCGTTGGTCACGTTGATTGTCATCGCACCTGCCGAAATCGCGCTTGGGCCCTGCGTCAACAAGACATCGCCGGTCAGAACCAAAATGCCGGTGCTGATATCGTAATCGGCCTCTTGCGCCTCGGCGGCCTCGTCTGTTGTCACAAAGGTGACCCCTTGCGATGCGATCAGCCGCGCGATTTGCGAAGTATCCGTGCCATAGATCACTTCGACGCGGCCAGCGGTCAGGCGCAGATCACCCTGCCCGATGACAACATTGCCATCAAACACGGCCCGGTTGCTTTCCTGGTCAACGGAAAGGCTGTCTGCGGTCACCTCGATCGCAGATGATGTATCAACCGTAATGCCGCCGAGATTGACGTTCGTTTGCGCCAATGCCGCCCCCGCTGTCGCGAGAAATAGCGATGCGCAAAGTGCCATCTGTCTCAGCATCGGTGCAGACTCCTTGGTCATGGGGTTTGTGGGGTGTATAACAGGCGGACGCCATCAGTGAACAGCATCTCCTGCGCGGTGTTTTCTGATGCCACCTGAAATGTGACCCTGCCAGCGGTCAATTGCCCAAATGGTGTGCGAATTTCCAATAGCCCGTCCGATGTGACCCGACCTGTGTCCAGGTTCGCGATCAACCCGTTGGTTTCCATTTCATACCCGTTTGACGTGGCCAGCCTGGCCAACCCAAGAAAGCGCGCGACCTGCGCGCGACCGTCGATTTCGCCTTGTGTGGCAGTCACTTCGATGCTGCTGCCACCGGGGTTGTCTATGCGCAGGCGCATATCGTCGATTCCCACGGTGTCGGGGCGCGAGGCGCCCGGTCGGGCGGATTTTGCTGAAATGACGATGACGGCGCCGTCATCGGTGACGCCTGAAAATTCCGGTGCCGAGATCCGCTGTTCCCGGGCGATGGCTTCGACTTCCTCAAGGGCTATGTCGGCTGGCTCTGTGGTTGTGCGCGAAAAAAGGAATAGCGTCGAGAGCAGCGCCAATGCGCTGAGAGGCAGGATGATCTTGGCCCATCCGACAAGTTGCGAATAGAGGTTATCGGCGTGGATCACAGCTAGATGATCCCGGCGCGCAGGCAATCGTGAATATGAAGGATGCCCGCAGCATCGCCCTTACCGGCCGGGTCAACGGCAAACAGGCAGGTGATCTTTCTGTCATTCATCAGCGCCACGGCCTCCTCTGCCAGGGCTGCCGGTGCGACGGTTGCGGGCTGTGCTGTCATGACTTCCTGCGCCTTGTGGTCCAGCAAACCGGCCATATGTCGCCGCAAATCCCCATCAGTAATGATGCCGATCAATCGTTGATCCGGGTCGGTGACGCCCACCACGCCAAACCCCTTCTGGCTGATGACCAAAAGCGTTTCGCTCATCGGCGCTTGCGCGGGAACAAGCGGAACAGCAGCCCCGGCGTGCATAAGGTCAGCGACTTTGGACAGCTGCGCGCCCAGCTTCCCGCCCGGGTGGAATTCACGAAAGTTTTCGGGCGTGAACGCCCGATGCTCCATCAGCGCCACGGCGAGCGCGTCGCCCAAAGCAAGGGTCATTGTCGTCGATGTTGTGGGCACGACGCCGGTGCCGCATGCCTCGGCCAGGTTCGGCAGGACAATGGCCACATCTGCCCGCTGCAAAAGCGTGCTTTCAGGGCGGCTGGCGACGCCGATCATCGGGATGCCAAAGCGCCGCGTATAGGCGACAAGATCGGCAAGTTCAGGTGTCTCACCCGAATTTGACAGCACCAGCACGACGTCACCGCGCGTCATCATGCCCAGATCACCGTGGCTGGCCTCGGCCGGGTGGACAAAATGCGCGGGCGTGCCGGTGCTGGCGAATGTCGCGGCAATCTTGCGGGCGATGTGCCCGGATTTGCCCATCCCTGATACAATCACCCGACCGGGGGCGTTCAGCAGCAGTTCAATAGCCTCGGAAAAACTTTCACCGAGCTGACTGGACAATACGTTCAGCGCCCCGGCCTCTTGCGAAATGACCCTTTGCGCGGTGGTCAGGAATTTCTGGTGATCCGTCATCAGTGTGCAAATATGTCAGTTTCGGGCCACCCGGCGAGGTCAAGCTTTGCGCGAGTTGGCAGAAAGTCGAAACAGGCCTGCGCTGTCTCTGTCCGGCCTTCGCGGGCCAGAAGGGTGTCAAATTTTTCCTTCAGCTGATGCAGGTAAAGAACGTCGGAGGCAGCATAATCAAGCTGCGCCTCTGTCAGTGTTGCAGCACCCCAGTCGCTTTGTTGCTGGTGCTTTGAGATGTCGATACCGACCATGTCCTGTAGCAATATCTTCAACCCATGACGATCAGTGTAGGTGCGTACAAGCTTTGAGGCGATTTTGGTGCAATAGACAGGTGCTGTCAGCGCGCCAAAAGCATTCAACAAAGCCGCGATATCAAATCGGCCAAAGTGAAACAGCTTCAGGACATTCGGGTTTTCCAGCATGGCGCAAAGATTGGGCGCCTCGGATTGGCCGGGCGTGACCTGGACAAGGTGACAATTGCCATCACCACCCGACATCTGGATCAGACACAACCTGTCACGATGCGGGTTCAGTCCCATAGTTTCGCAATCGATCGCGACAACGGGACCCAGATCAAGCCCGTCCGGCAGGTCGTTCTTGTGGAGGTGATTGGCCATGCGTCGCCCTTTTCTGGTCAGCCTTACCCGGTTCAAATACGGTTTGTCGGGCCGATCCTCAAGTGGCTCAGGCGAAACGCGCAATATCAGGGCCGACCTGCAGTCGGGCTTTGGCATTTGCTGCAAGCCAGGAAGTGAACTCGGAACCGGGCATGGGCCTGCCGAATCCATAGCCCTGGCCAACGGTGCAACCGCGGTTGCTCAGCAGTGCAGCCTGCTCATTATCCTCGACCCCTTCCGCAACGACATGCAGGCCAAGTTCGGTGGCCAGGGCAAGAATCGCCCGAACGACGCTATCCGCCGCCTGATCTGGCAGGGGTGTTACCAAAGAGCGGTCAAGCTTGATCCCGGAAAGTGGTAGCTGGGTCAACTTGGAGAGTGACGCATACCCAGTGCCGAAATCGTCCAGCTCCAGCGCAATGCCGCAATCCGCCAGACTGTCGATGTTGATTGCCGCGATGTCGTCCTTGCCATTGATCAGGGTTGTTTCCAGCACTTCGACAACCACCTGGTCCTCGTCCAGTCCGGACCGCTGGAGTGAAAGCAGGAAACGCTCAAGCAGATCCGGATCGGCGATCGTGTCAGGTGCGGCATTCAGCGAAATCATGGGGCGCCAGATTGCGGAGGTCTGCCAGGCCATGGCCTGATCCATGGCGGATTTCCAGATGGCATGATCAAGGTCGACCATCAGTCCGGCGCGCTCGGCGGCTGGAAGAAAGATGTCCGGGGTCAGCAAACCGCGTGTTGGATGACGCCAGCGGGCCAGCACCTCGGCCCCGTGCAACCGCCCATCAGACAAGCGGACCTGCGGCTGAAACCAAGGTTCGATTTCTCCATTCAGGATCGCATCCGCGAGGTCCAGTTGCAATTGCTGCATCATGCTCAGGTCGTCCCGGAGATGCTGGGTGAAAGCCTGGGCGCGATTGCCCCCCAGCGACTTGGCAAACTGAAGCGCGATTTCAGCGTCTGCCAGAATGTCCAACGGCTGCCTGGCGTCATCCCCAATTCCCAGATGCCCTATGCTGGCATTGATCGGAATGCGGCGTCCCTTGATCGAGAACGGGTCCTGCAAAGAGGCCATGATCCGTTGAACAAGAAACCGTGTCGGCTCGCTCGAGATTAAAACGAATGCGTCACCGCCGACATGTGCGACAAGGTGTTCGTGATCGACGCAGTTTTGCAGCGCCCGGCCAACAGCAATCAGCAGCGCGTCACCATAGTCATGCCCGATCATGTCATTCACGGACTTGAAATCATCCAGCCCGACAAGAAGCAGGCTCCATTCGTCAGTGCGCCCGTCAGCGATGGCGCTTTCAAGGTATTCGATCAGGGATCTGCGATTGGGCAAACCTGTCAACTGATCGTGACCCACCATATGTTCAAGCTGGCGGTTCATGTCCTCCAGCTTGGCCTGGGAAGCCCGCAAATCATGGGTCGTCTGGCGCATCGAGTGCAAATTCGACTGCACAGAGCGCTGGGCAGGCAGAAAGATAAAGAACGCTTCGGCCAGCAGGACAAGCCCGGACGCAACAAGCATTGCCCGCTGCTGAAGCGTAAAGAGCGCGGCCTCTGCTTCGAATTGGGCCACGACAACAGCGGCCGTCTGAAGCAGATCCGCCCGCAAGCCGCCGTCGCCAAACATTTGGTTGAGGCGCCGGTTCAAAATCCGGCGCTGGTCGGGCGACGCGGCCGAGAACCGCTTTGCCGCCCCCAGAAAGTCCTGCATTCTCTGGTGAAGCGGTTGAACGTCTCCAAAATAATGGTCGCTCAGCATGTCAGAACCGGTCGTTGTCGACAGAACATCGCCGTGAATGGCCTCCAGCCTGGCGACGGCTTTGTCAAATCGGGTAAATCTGGGGGCAGGTGCGTTTGTCAGGGCGTCAGAGGCTGACACGATGTCTTGCGCAATCTGGACCTGTTCGTTGCTCCGCTTGACAGCCTCAGCGGCCAGAAGGCCCCTTTCCACCATGGCGCGGTTCAGAAAATAGGCCCCGAGAATCAGCCCCAGTACGATCACCAGCGCAATGCAATTCTGCAACCAGAGCTTTTCCGGCGTCCGCAGGAACGTGCGTAGTGTGGCATTGTCAGCCTGAATTCGGGTCGGGTGCATTTGGTCGTCCTGCAGCAGTGCAGCCCGACTATGCCCCGCGAACCATTAATGGAGCGTTGCACAAATACAGTTAAAAATGCGCGGAAACGATCAAAGCAAACGCGCCAGAGCGTGATAGCGCGCCGTATAGTCATCGCGGACCGCCACCGCAGGGCGCAGTTTGATTTGCAGGCTCTTTGCCAGCGCCTGATTCTGCCTGCCAAAAATCTTGTCGGCCTCGGCCTGGCTGAAACCAGCGATCTGAACTGCCTCCAGCCAGGCAGAAAGCTTGTCTGCTTTCTTGATCTGCTTCTTCACGGTGACAGGGATCTGTGCGGGTAACCCGAACCGCAAATGAATGGCAGCGGTCAGCCGGTCGTCAAGGTCCCCATAGCCGGGACCAACGGCCGCCTTGACCGGGCTGATCATGTCGCCAATCACATATTCGGGCGCATCATGCAGCAATGCGGCCAGTTGCCATTTGGCCGGCGCCTTGGGGTGCTGCCGTTTGAAGATATCCGTCACCAAAAGCGAATGCTCGGCAACGGAATAAGCGAAGTCGCCTTTGGTCTGGCCGTTCCAGCGCGCCACAAAAGCAAGCCCATGTGCGATATCCTCGATTTCAATATCAACAGGCGTCGGGTCCAGCAGGTCAAGGCGACGCCCCGAGAGCATGCGTTGCCAGGCGCGAGGTTGAGCTTTGGGCATGATGGCTCCGATTGTGGTTGCCCTGTCTGACATAGTTTGGCGAGGGTGGATCGTAAACAGGGCTGCCCTCGATTTGCAGCGCCGGATGCCCCGTTTGGATTTGCAGCCCGGTCTTCATCAGGGACCATTTGCGAGGCGCGACATTGCTGCCATTGTCGCAGTTGTGAAGCCCTGCTATCAGCGGCGCAAACCAATCAACCGCCCGCCGAGGAGGCAGCTATGAAAGATTATGTCGTCAAGGACATCGCCCTGGCCGAATTTGGCCGCAAAGAGCTGGATATCGCTGAAACAGAAATGCCCGGCCTGATGGCGCTGCGCGAAGAATATGGTGACAGCAAGCCCCTGAAAGGCGCGCGGATCGTCGGTTCTTTGCACATGACCATTCAGACGGCGGTTCTGATTGAAACGCTGGCGGCGCTGGGCGCCGATGTGCGCTGGGCGTCCTGCAACATTTTCTCGACCCAAGATCACGCGGCAGCGGCGATTGCGGCGGGTGGTACACCGGTATTTGCGATCAAGGGTCAGTCACTGGAAGAGCATTGGGACTATCTTGACCGGTCTTTCATGTTCCCCGAAGGGCCGAACCTGATCCTGGACGATGGCGGCGACGCGACACTTTATGTCTTGCTGGGCGCACGAGCGGAAGCGGGCGAAGATATCATCCCCGTGCCACAGTCCGAGGAAGAAGAAGCGATCAAGGCACAGATTGCCAAGCGCATGGCCGCCAGCCCCGGCTGGTTCACGAAAACCCGTGACGCGATCAAGGGTGTGTCCGAGGAAACAACAACCGGCGTGCATCGCCTTTATGATCTGCACAAGAACGGCCAACTGCCCTTTCCGGCGATCAACGTGAACGACAGTGTGACCAAATCGAAGTTCGACAACAAATACGGATGCAGGGAATCGCTGGTTGATGGCATCCGCCGTGCCACTGACACGATGATGGCGGGCAAGGTCGCCGTGGTTTGTGGCTACGGCGATGTGGGCAAAGGCTCTGCCGCTTCGCTGGCCGGTGCTGGCGCGCGCGTGAAGGTGACAGAGGTTGACCCGATCTGTGCCTTGCAGGCCGCCATGGACGGCTTTGAGGTCGTCCTGCTGGAGGACGTGCTGGACAGCGCGGATATCTTTGTCACCACCACAGGCAATAAGGACGTGATCCGGATCGAGCATATGCGCGAGATGAAGGATATGGCGATCGTCGGCAATATCGGCCATTTCGACAATGAAATTCAGGTTGCCGCCTTGAAGAACCACAAATGGACCAACATCAAGGAACAGGTCGACATGATCGAGATGCCTTCGGGCAATCGTTTGATTCTGTTGTCCGAGGGGCGCTTGCTGAACCTTGGCAACGCGACCGGCCATCCATCGTTTGTCATGTCTGCGTCCTTCACCAATCAGGTGCTGGCGCAAATGGAGCTGTGGAACAATGGCGACGCCTACGCGGTTGGCGTGCATATCCTGCCCAAGCATCTGGATGAAAAGGTCGCCCGCCTGCATCTGGCCCGGATTGGTGTCAAGCTGACTGAACTGAAGAAAGAGCAGGCGGATTACATCGGCGTCACTGTCGAAGGCCCCTTCAAGCCAGAGCATTACCGGTACTGACATTATTTTAAGGCGCAGGCCCCGAGCCTGCGCCGCCCTGATCTCACGAAGCGCCGGCGACGCAGCGAAAGATCGCCGTGGCACAGGCTTTTTTCTTTACGTCTTATGGGCTGTCCCATTAACGTGCGCCTACCGCGGCGCAATGCGCCGTCATTGAAACAAAGACACAAAGAACGGGGACAATCTCATGGGTAAAAGAGACGACTTGATTGCAAAGTATGCGGACGACCTGAAAAACAAATGTGGTATGACGCCTGATATGGACCTTCTCACGAAGGTAACGATCGGGTGCGGTCCTGCGATTTACAATGCAGATGCCTCGACCGTGGCCGGCAGCCAGCCCGAAGAGCTTGAAACCGTGAAGAACAACTTCCTGATGAAAAAGCTGGGTCTGAAAGACAGCCCGGAGCTTGATTCAGCTATCAGTGCGGCGCTTGACACCTATGGTCAGTCAGAGCGCAACAAATACCGTGCGGTGGTTTATTACATGCTGACCAAGCACTTTGGAAAAGAGTCGGTCTACGGCTGAATCCGGACCAAAATCCAAGATGAAGCGCCTGCCGACCCGGCGGGCGTTTTGCGTTTCACCTATCGCAGATAGGATTGATTTGAATCACTTTCTAAGTGTTTTGTATTTGCGCAAATGCGGGTGCCGCCGCTAAGAAGAAACAAGGATCAGAATGATCCGAACCAGAGATTCAGTTGCGTGTGGTGGAGTTGAGCGCGCGGGGTGAAAGAGGGTTCGGAACATTCCGGACCCTCTTTCTTTTTCTTAGAACAGCGTCAGGGTGCCACCAATGATTGTGGCGGCGGCAGTTGCATAGCCTGCGTCGATCACAGCGAGTTTCCACGGCCTGTCGGAATAGCCGGTGTTGATGAAGATCCACGGGGATATGAAAAACAGCCCCACGCCCAGTCCAGAAAGCAGGCCTTTGCCAAATGTCCCTATTCCCGCCAGCGAAAAACTGTGTCGCATCATGCCTGCGACCAATACGATGCAGACGAATGAGACAATGTAAGGTGTGGCGTTTCCGCTATTGGCCGGCTTGCCATCCGGCCCAACCTTGATACCAGCCGCGGCCATCCACGGCTTTGCCAAAGCCATGTAATAGGCAGCTCCAAACGCAAAGGCCGCGACGGCCGCGATAATGACTGAAAGGAATTCCATTCTTCTACCCCCTGATATTTGTTTTTGATGCGGGTACTATCGCCGTTCCCGGCCCCGTAGGCCAGTGCGGTGTCAATTGCAGCTCAAACGCCGATCTGTCAGAGGCCAGATATCGCTGGGTGGCCGAACCTGTCGTGCCACCTGCCTTCGTCTCTGGGCGCGCGGGTGATGCTGTTCTGGCCTTTGGCTGCAAGCGCCGCTAATAATGGGAAAACGACCGACGGGATTCCTCTTTTGAATAATTCGCTCAAGCGCCCACTGACCCTGCGCGATGTCTCCGAAGCATCTGGTGTCAGCGAAATGACCGTCAGCCGGGTTCTTCGCAACAAAGGCGATGTCAGCGCCGCGACGCGCCAGAAGGTACAGGACGCGGCCAAGCGGCTGGGCTATGTGCCCAACAAGATCGCCGGTGCGCTTGCGTCGCAGCGCGTGAACCTTGTTGCTGTGATCATTCCCTCGCTCAGCAACATGGTGTTCCCAGAGGTGCTGTCGGGCATTTCTGAAACGCTGGAAGATACCGCGTTGCAACCGGTCGTGGGCGTCACCGATTACCTGCCGGAAAAGGAAGAAAAGGTTCTGTTTGAGATGCTTTCCTGGCGCCCCTCTGGCGTCATCATTGCAGGGTTGGAGCATTCAGAGGCGTCTCGGGCCATGTTGCGGCAGGCCGGCATTCCGGTGGTGGAAATCATGGATACGGATGGCGAACCGATTGACCATTGCGTTGGCATTTCACACCGCCGCGCCGGGCGCAAAATGGCGGAAGAAATCATCGCCGCCGGTTACAAGCGCATCGGGTTCATGGGCACAAAAATGCCGCTCGATCACCGTGCGCGCAAACGGTTTGAAGGCTTCACCCGGACGCTGGCCAAGGCGGGGATCGAAATTGCCGATCAGGAGTTTTACTCCGGTGGGTCCGCCCTGGCCAAGGGCCGCGAGATGACGGCGAAGATGATTGAGCGCACCCCTGATCTGGATTTTCTTTACTACTCGAATGACATGATCGGCGCGGGCGGGTTGCTTTATCTGCTGGAGCAAGGGGTCGATGTGCCGGGCAAGATTGGCCTGGCTGGCTTCAACGGCGTTGAGCTTCTGGATGGGTTGCCGTGCAGACTGGCCACGATGGATGCCTGCCGCCGGGAGATCGGCATCAAGGCGGCGCAGATCATTGCACAATTGAATGTCGGCGGGGACGTGCCGGACGGCCCAACCGTGACGCTGGACCCCAAGCTTTCCGCAGGTGACACGCTGCGCCGCTAGGGCCTAGATCATGCGAATAACATCTTTGTCGATGGCCAGAACATAGCCTTTGCGGGCGATGTTCTTGACCAGCAGCTCGCTCATCATCTGATTGCCCAACGTGTCCCGCAGGCGTTTGATCCGGGTGGCACCCGCCGCTTCATCACAATCGGCAGCGGAGCGGCCAGATATGACCCCTTCGATTTCGGCGCCGGTCAGCACCTCATCGTCCATGCGCGCCTCGGCCAGAACAGAAAGCGTTTCAATGGCGGCATCGGTCAGCTTGAATTCAAAGTCGTTGAGATAAACCGCCTTTTGGTCGCGGCTGATGGTCAGTGAATTGACCTCGATCCCTTGCCGTTCAATCCGACCCATCCGACGGTTCAGCGCAATCAGCATCACAAGGAAGGCGACAGCGGCAACCAAGAGAGCGGTCGCAAAGATCAACAACACGAAGATCACGAAACGGTAAGACGCCAGCGTGTCAGAGAATGCGGTGCCAGAGCCGGCCAGAATCTCCAGCAGCTTGATCTCGGCGTTGCTGGTCAGGTTGTCGTTTTCGACAAACAGCCGTTCCACGCGCATGTTGAATGCATTCGCATCCGGCAGGTTGATGAACAAAAGCACCGCAGCAATCGCCAGGATCAAGACAATCGCCGCAATCCCTGCGACGACAATCCGGTTACCGATTTCGCGTGCCTCAGTAGCGGAGGAAGAAGTCACCTGCGCTGTCCTTTCTTTCTTCAAGGCCAGCGTCGCCAAAGACGCCCAGCACATTCAACAGCTGCCAGCCGTCCGCGGCCAGCCGCGCGCGCAGCTGGTCTTCGGCTGACCTTACAGAACAGTCACCGCGCACTTCTGCCACCCCATACTGAAGTCGCAAAGGGTTGTCCTGCTTTGCCTTGTAGTCTGCATAGCAGGCAGCTTGCGCAAATGTCGTGCTCAGTATCAGAGCCATGAATGAGAAAGAAAGATATTTCATGGCCTCACGTGATCCAAAGCGGTCCTGATATTCAATAACGCCGGATGTTATCGCGATGGCAATCGTATAACCATCCCTCGTTATTGTTTGGCAGGCATCATCCGGCCCAATTTCGATTCATCGCCGCCCGCAAAGGCACCTGAACCGAAAAAGGACGCAGCTATGTTCAAGTCATTCATCGCAGGGATCACCGCAATCTCTTTGACATTTGCCAGTACCACGCCCCTTCAGGCCCAGAACATGAACCGTGATGATGTCGGCAAGTTGGTCTTCGGTCTGGCCGCGATCGCCGTCATTGGCGCCGCCATAGACCAGAACAATGACCGCGATCGCAGAGCAGCCCAAAGCACGCCTGTGCGGGATGAAGGGCGATGGGGCGACATGAACCGCGCAAACCGCTGGTCCAACCTCAACCGCGGCCAGCAGCAGCGCGGCCGCAACAACCGCCGCACGCTGCCGCGGTCCTGTCTGCAGACTGTCGAGACACGCTTTGGTAATCAGCGGTTCTTTGGCAAACGCTGCCTTGAGCGGAACTATCAGTATGTCAGAACCCTGCCCGAGCGCTGTGCCGTGCGTCTTTACACCACGAATGGTCCGCGCCGTGGCTTTGACCCCTTTTGTCTGCGCGAACAGGGTTATCGGTCTGATCGGCGCCACTAAGGCGCTGACAGGTTGCGCGGCTCCACAGCCCCGGTTGCCGCGCCACCTTGGGTGTTTGATCTAATAATGAGTACGCTGAGTAAGGCGCAACGAGGCAAACACCCCGACAGGGCAGAGTGGTTGAACATGACCCTCTGCCCTTTTTTCCTTGCGAAAACAGGTCGCATCTGGTCACTGGCCCCATGACCAGGCCGGATTTCAGCTTTGAAACTGCCGCGCATCGGCGTGGGTTTGTCCATGTTGCCGGTGTGGATGAGGTCGGGCGCGGGCCGCTGGCGGGGCCAGTTGTCGCGGCGGCGGTCATTCTTGATCCGGCGAACATCCCTGAGGGCCTCAACGACAGCAAGAAACTGACAGCCAAAAGGCGCGATGCGCTCTTTGATGCACTTCAGGCCGCCGCCGATGTCTCCATCGCCGAAGCAACGGTTGCCGAAATTGACACCCATAACATCCTGCGCGCCTCGCACATTGCGATGGTTCGAGCGGTTGCCGGGCTGACCCAAACTGCAGACCACGCGCTGATTGATGGCAATCTGACCCCTCGCGATCTGGCGCTGTCATCCGAGACGATCATCAAGGGTGACGCGCGCAGTTTGAGCATCGCCGCCGCCTCTGTCGTGGCAAAGGTGTGGCGTGACAGACACATGGTGGCATTGGCGCAACAGCACCCCCACTACGGCTGGGAAAAGAACGCCGGATACCCGACAGCCCAACATAAATTGGGCTTGCAGCAGTTCGGAGTGACCTCGCACCATAGGCGGTCTTTCAAGCCGATACACAACATCTTGTATCAAGATGAAAACGTAAGTGACTGAATCAATAAAGATTTTGACACGGAATCTCCTCTGACTCACATTGGGCGCAACCAAAGAGCGGGACACCCGCCGGGGCTATGAGGCAAGTAATGACGACCAGAACGAAAACGCAGGGGGCTTCAGCTCTCCCGCTCAATACAATTGTCGATGGCGATTGCATCGAGGTGATGAACAGCCTGCCTGCGGGCTCTGTTGATCTGATTTTTGCCGACCCGCCCTATAACCTGCAATTGAAGGGTGATCTGCATCGTCCGGACAATTCCAAGGTCGACGCCGTTGATGATTCCTGGGACCAATTCGACAGCTTCAAGGTCTATGACCAGTTCACGAAAGCCTGGCTCTCTGCCGCGCGCCGTCTGCTCAAGCCAAACGGCGCGATCTGGGTCATTGGCAGCTATCACAACGTATTCCGCATGGGCGCTGAATTGCAGAACCAGGGGTTCTGGATCCTCAACGATGTCGTCTGGCGCAAATCCAACCCGATGCCGAATTTTCGGGGCAAGCGCCTGACAAATGCCCATGAAACACTGATCTGGGCTTCGAAAGAAGAAGCCAGCAAGTACACCTTCAATTACGAAGCGCTCAAAGCCCTCAATGAGGGGGTCCAGATGCGGTCTGACTGGGTTCTGCCCATCTGCACCGGTCACGAGCGGCTGAAGAATGACGAAGGCGAAAAGGCGCATCCCACGCAAAAACCGCAATCCCTGTTGCACCGCGTCCTGGTTGCTACCACTAACCCCGGAGATGTGGTCCTTGACCCCTTCTTCGGGACTGGCACCACGGGCGCGGTCGCAAAAATGCTGGGCCGGGATTTCATCGGGATCGAGCGCGAAGAGGCCTACCGCAAGGTGGCCGAAAAGCGCATCAGGAACACCCGCAAATTCGACAAGGAAGCCTTGGAAGTCTCGGCTTCCAAACGTGCAGAGCCGCGTGTGGCATTTGGCGTTCTCGTCGAACGCGGCATGCTGCGCCCGGGCGAGGAATTGTGGAGCATGAATGGCCGTCACAAAGCAAAGGTCCGTGCCGATGGCACGTTGATCGGTGACGACATCAAAGGATCGATCCATCAGGTCGGCGCGCATCTGGAAGGTGCGCCAAGCTGTAACGGCTGGACCTATTGGCAGTTTAAACGCGACGGGCAAAAGGTGCCCATTGATCTGCTGCGCCAGCAGATCCGCTCAGAGATGGCGAAGCATTAAGTTTCACCAAAGTTGATACCGCCGGTGCCTGCGGCAAGCCTGTCCAATTCCGGACCGGCCCGCGCGCACTAACTTTCCCCCCGCCATCCGACGTGATGGCGGGGTTTTTTTGTCGTGTGGTCTGATGTCACAGGGCTTTGAAGTGAACCGCAAGTAGCCGTTCCTGCTCTTTAGCGAGGAAGGCAGCCTTCCGGCGTCGTGGGTCAATCCTAGCCCGGCACGCGCATGACCAGGGGTTTATGGGTTCAAGCCGCTATCGGCAGCGCCGATGACGTCACAGTTTCCTCTATGACAAATGCTGCACCAGAGTGGCGCGGGAGCATTCCCTTTTGCGAGCGCCCGGGGTGAAAGCGAGCAATCAATGGAGGTCTCGCCCGGGGCGATCAGGCTCCGATTTCCTGCGCCAGCAAGGATGTAAGCCCGGATTGGTAAGTGGGATAAAGTAACGCCACTCCCAGTTCATCCTTGATCCGGTCGTTGCGCACTTTCTTGCTTTCGGCATAAAAGCTGCGCGCCATCGCGCTCATCTCGGCGGCCTCGAAATCCACGGCCTCGGGGATTGGCAATCCCAGCAGGTCGGCGGCATAGGCGATGACGTCCTGCGGCGGGGCCGGGTCGTTGTCGCAGACATTGTAGACGGCGCCCGGGTTTGGTCTGGCGATGGATGCCGCGAGGACGCGGGCGATATCGGCGACATGGATACGGCTGAACACCTGTCCCTTTTTGATGATCCGGCGTGCGGTGCCGTTGCGGACCTTGGAAAACGGACCACGCCCCGGGCCATAGATACCCGCCAGCCGAAAGATATGCAGCGGCAGACCGGGGATGGCGGCCCAGTCCGCCTCTGCCCTGACACGGGCGACCCCGCGTTTTGTGGCCGGGGTGAGGGGTGTGGTTTCATCAACCCAGTCGCCATTGTGATCGCCGTAGACGCCGGTAGTGGACAGATATCCGACCCATTCAAACTGGTCCGCGCGCCGGGCGATTTCCTGGTGCAACGCCGCCAGAACGGGGTCGCCGGCATCATTGTCTGGTGCAGCCGAGATCAGCAAATGTGTGGCCGCATTCAGCGCCGGGGTCATGTCGGCCCCCGGCCAGATGCGTGGCTCGACCCCTTCGTTCATCAGGCGTGGGGCCTTGTCCTCGGACCGGGTGGTGCCGATGATCCGCCAATCCTGCGGCAAGAGGATGCGGGACAGGGCGCGGGCGCTATAGCCGTGGCCGAAGGAAAGCAGTGTCTTGGTCATCAGTCGTTCGTGCCTGAGGCCTTGTGAATGCGCAAGGCCCCGCCGCCTGTTTCGCGCTGGGATCGGCGTATCCGCCCCTGCCTGGCCAGCGGGTTGTCAGAATGTCTGGTCAATTTTTCCCAAACGTTCCGTCAGGGCCATGTTTTCCCGATAATCGATTGGGATGACAACCATTGCTGGCCCTTCGTGGTCCAACGCGGCACGCAATGCCGATTGCAACGCATCGGCATTGTCGCATCGTTCGTGCTTCCAGCCCATCGATTGGCAAAGCCCCGGCCAATCAGGATTGGTAAACGACAGATCGGTCTGCGACTTGAACTCCTGCTGCTGTTTCCAGGCAATCAGGCCGAATTCATGGTCCTCCCAGACGAGAACGGTGATGTCGGACTTCAGGCGGCTGGCGGTCTCCATTTCCTGGATGTTCATCATCACATCGCCGTCTCCGACAACGGCAAGAATGCGGGCGTCGGGGCAGGCGTGCTTCGCAGCGATTGCCCCCGGAAGCGGCATCCCCATCGAGCAAAAACCGTTTGAAATCAAACATGTTCCTGGTTCATGGCATTGGTAGTGGCGCGCGATCCACATTTTATGCGCCCCGACACCCGACAAAAGGATGTCATTGGGGCCAAGGACAGCCCGCACATCTGCCAGGGCCTTTTGCGGGCGAATGCTGTTTGCGGTTGTGTCCTGCGCATACCGCGCGAATTCAGCTTGCATTCTTTCGCGCAGTTTTGCCTGAGCTGACAGATCATACGCAGGCAACGCCGCTTCGGCGATGCGCGCGTTCAGTGCCGCAAGACCATGCGCCAGATCGCCTACGACCTCGATCTGGGGTTGATAATGGGCGTCACTTTCCGCAGGCAGAAAATCCATGTGGATGATGTCCAGATCACAGGCGGCATTCCATTTTTCGGGACCGTATTCCACCGGATCATAGCCAACGGTGATGACCAGATCGGCTGCATCAATCGCCAGTTGCGGAAAATCACGCTGCCCAAGCCCAATGGTGAAAAGACAGTGGGGGTCATCAAGATCAAGCGCGCCTTTTGCCATAAAGGTCATCAGCGCCCCGATACCTGTGGCCGCGCATAACTGGCGCAACTCAGCGCTGGCGCGGGTGCGAATGGCACCATTTCCGGCGATGATCAGCGGGCTTCTGGCTGTTTGCAGTCGTTCCCAGACCTGATCGATCACTTTGCTGTCTGGCACCGGTCGGCGCGGTAGCGCGGCCCGCATGGGCGCAGCGGATGTCTGGGTTGCGGCGACATCTTCGGGCAATTCGATATGACAGGCACCGGGTTTCTCCATGACCGCCAGTTTCACAGCCTTGTGGACGATCTCAGGGATATTGTCGGCGTGGTTTACGGCGCAGGACCATTTTGTGACGGGGCGGTACATCTCGACCACATTCATCACCTGATGGCTTTCCTTGTGCTGGCGGGTCAATGCGCCCTGCCCGGTAATCACAAGCATCGGGGCACGGTCCATGTTGCCATCGGCCACTCCGGTAATCAGGTTGGTCGCCCCTGGGCCAAGCGTGCCAAGGCACACGCCGACCTTGCCGGTCAATCTGCCGTAGACCTCGGCCATGAAGGCCGCACCTTGCTCATGTCGTGTCAGAATGAACTCGATCGAGGAATTCTCCAGCGACATCATGAAATCGGCGTTTTCCTCGCCGGGGATCCCGTAGATGCGTGTCACGCCTTCCTCTTCGAGGCAGCGAACAAACAGGTCTGAGGCTTTCATGGAACATCCTTTGCTTGGGGCAACACTGGTCAGGCTAACCTATCGCACAGTCATTGACAGTATCGCGCCCATCACGTTTCGGAAACCTTGAAAGCCTGCGTCATCACTCCAATGTGCTGCGGTCCACGATCTCTCCGCCAGAGGTCAGTTGGTCATTGGGATGTGTCACGACCGCCGTGCCGACGGTCAGACCCTCCAGAACCTCGGCGAATTGCGTGCCTTGCCTGCCGACGCGAATGACCTGCTCGGTGGCGATCCCATCGGCAGCGGTGAACACGGCCCAATCGCCATTGCGCTTGAACAGCGCGCTGAGCGGTACCTGGAGCGCATCATCATTGCGCCATTCGGTAATCCGCACGAACACCGCAAAGCCATCGCCCAGCCCTGCCCGCTGCGCGGCCGGACTGGAGATGTCAAAGATCGCGTCCAGCCGCTGTTCCTCGATCCCCAGCGCAGACACTTTGGTTTCGGCCGCTGGTGCGATGCTGGTCAGGGAGGCTGTCAGCGCGTCCGGCCCGCCCCAGCGTTCGACGACAGCCTGCGCACCGGTTTGCAGGCGCACCGCATCGCTGGACAAAAGATCAGCCACGATTTCAAGCTCGGCCGGGTCGCCCAGGCGCAACAGGGGCGCCCCCGTCACAACGGGCCGCTCGCTGGTTTCCGCGATGCTCAGCACAACGCCGTCCGCAGGTGACCTGATTTCCAGGCAGCAGCTGGCGTCGACTTCGGCAGCGGCCTGTGGAGATTGCAACATGGTTTGGGCGCGGTTCAGTGTGCTTTGCGCCATGTCGATGCGCGCCTCTGCGGCCTCGACAGCACTTTGGGCGATGGCCAGACGTTGCACCGCATCTTCCAGTTGCGTCATGGACACGACATCGCGTTCCAGCAGCGTCTGGGTGCGCTCATATTGAGACCGCGCCAGATCCCGTTCTTCGGTGGCGCGCGCAAGGTCTGTTTCAGCGACATGCCGGGCCGCCTCGGCCTCGGCCACGGTGGCCTGGGCCTGTTGCAGGCTACGGCTGTCCAGAAGCCCGGGGGTGGCGGGACGCACGATGGCGACCACGGTTTCGCCGGCAACGACCGGATCGCCCACTGCGACCGGCGACCGCAGGGCGGTGCCGGTGATCGGGCTGGCGATATCGTAGATATCCTTGATCCGGGTGACCCCATCGGCGTTGATTGTGACCTCAAGCGGGCCGCGCGTGATGATGTGCAGGTCAACCGGGATCGGATCTTTCTGAAAGGCGACATAGCCCAGCCCCAGTATGAGGGCGGCACCAAGCCCCAGAAGGCCGATTGTGCGTGGCTTCAGAGACATTGATTACTCCCTTACTTTCATGACGGAAACGAGGTTTTGCCTGTCCAGCCTGCGCCGCACTGTCATGACAGAGGCAAAGCTGGCCAGAAGAACGATAAAGCTGGATTTGGCGAACATGGCAGGATGCAGGACGACCGGCATGTTATACAGGTCGCTGGAATATGTATTGGCCATCGTCGTTGCGATCTGCGCGCCGATCCACCAGCCCAGAGGTTGCGCCAGCACCGCCAGCAACATGGTTTCACCGATCAGGATGTAGGACACCTCTGCGCGGGTGAACCCAAGGATGCGCAGGCTGGCCAGTTCGCGCGCCCGCTCGGACAGTTGGATACGCGCTCCGTTGTATGTGACCCCGATCGTGATCAATAGGGCGACGACGATATAGATCAGGTTCATCGCGTCGATACTCTGTTCAATCGTATCTGAAAACGACCGCCGGGTGTCGGTCATCATCACGATGCCCACCAGATTGGGTATATCCTTGAGCCGGGCATGCAACTCGGAGACCTCTGCGTCGTCGAGAGAGATGTTAACAAGCGAAATCCGCGGCGTCTGACGCAAGAGGCTGTTCACGTAGTCAAGGTCCATATAGGCGCCAAGCCCGAAGTATTGTGCGATGGTGTCGGTCACCATCAGCATATGTGTTTCCTTGCGCCCGCTCAGAAACTCAGCTTCGACCAGATCGCCGATCCCGACATCAAGTTGCGCCGCCAGCCGCTCTGTCAGCACCACGCCACCCGGTGGCACGTCGATGGCCGCGCCTGTGCTGTCGATCACGCGGGCGAGGTCCATGTCGGGGCGGCTGGCCTGAATTGATGTGCGCTTTTCGCGGATACCGTTGCGCAGGATCACCGGGTGGAACTGCTGCCCTTCGGTTTGCAGCACGGCAGGCAGGGCTGCGGCGGTGGACAGCACTGTATCGGGCATGTCTTGCGACAAGACCAGCATCCCATCCTGGCGGTTGCTTTCGTAAAACGCGCTGTCCACGATCTTGGCCAGGGAATAGTCAAAGAACGACGGAGACACGATTGTCGAGACGGCAAGCGCCAGCCCCAGCATGGTCAGCCCGCTGCGCACTGGCCAGCGAAACAGGCTGCGCAGGATCATGATGGTCGGCTGGCTGAACCGCAGCGCGGCCATTGCCCGGTCAACCAGCGACCGCCTGAAGAGGGGCGGAGCGGGTGGCTGCATCGCGATGGCAGGTGCAAGCCTTGCTGCCTTGATGGCGGCTTGTGCTGCGCCCAATGTGGTTGTCAGCAGCGCGGCGATGCCCGAAATCGCATAGACCCAAAGCGATGTGCGAATGATCAGGAAGGGAAAATCGAAATAAAGCGCGAACTGTTCGGCGAGCAGCCGCGCCAGCCAACTGCCCGTGATCCATCCGATCCCGATCCCCACGACAGCGATCAGCCCGGCCAGCATCAGATAATGAAGGCACACCTCCAGATTGGAATAGCCCACGGCCTTGAGCAGGCCGATCTGACTGCGCTCCAGCATGATGATCCGCCCCATGACCATGCTGACCAGAAAGGCCGCAATGCCGAAGAAAATGGGTGGCAGGATCGAGGCCATATTGCGCAATTGCATGATTTCGGCGTCAATGAAGCTGTCAGACAGGTGCAGATCGCGTCCATAGGCGCCCAGACTGCCGTAAGGGTCGAGCAAGCGGTCAACCTGTGTCATCACCACTTCGGGCTGCGCGTCGGCGGTCAGTTTCAGCGAGACGTCGTTGAACGCGCCCGTCATGTCAAAGGCGGCCGCAACGGCGGGCTGGGACATCCAGATGATCCCGTAGGTTTCGTTGTCGGGCATCAGCGCGCCGGGGCCTATGGTATAGATGAACTCGGGTGACTGTGCGGTAGCAGTGACTGTCAGCCGCCGCTTCTGACCGTTGAGATTGGCAAAAATGATGTCGCCCAGCTCAAGATCATTGGCGATGGCGAAATTGGCGTTGACCATCACTTCGGTCGCCGAGTTCGGGTCAGGCAGCCGCCCGGTTGTCACGATGGGCACGTTCAGGCGCGGTGCGCCGTCAAGCGGCAGGGACAGAATGCGCCCGGTGACGCTGCGCAGATTGCCGGGGACGTCCAGCACCGTGCTGCCGGTTGTGCGGGTTTCGACCGCCCAAACGCCATCTATCGCGGCCAGCTCTGCCATCAGGCGATCTGGCGCGCGGTTCACGGTGACAAAGATATCCGCAAAGCGGTTCCGCTCGTAATAGGTACCGCGCGTTTCGGACAGAGAGGTGTACATGCCCAGCGCTGTCAGCAGGATCGCCACACCGCAGGCCAGCACCAATGCAATCGCAAGCGCTTGTTTCCACAAGCGCGCAAAGTCGCGCAGGAGCTTGCGGTCAAGCGCCTGCATCACCAGACAATCTCGGCTGGGGCAAGGCGTTCTTCATTCGTGGTGACGCTGCTGATCTTGCCGTCCTGAAACTGGATCACCCGATGCGCCATGCGCTGGATATCGGCATTGTGAGTGATGATGACGGTGGTGGTGCCAAAGCGGGCGTTGATATCTGCCAATACCTCCAGCACCTGAATGCCGGTGCTACTGTCCAGCGCGCCGGTGGGTTCGTCACACAGCAGGATCTCGGGCCGTTTGGCGATGGCGCGAGCGATGGCGACACGTTGCTGTTCGCCGCCCGACATCTGGGACGGAAAGTGATCCATGCGGTCGGCCAGATCAACAAGGGCCAAAGCCTCTTCCGCGGGCATCGGGTCTGGGGATACATCAGTGACCAGTTGCACGTTTTCGCGGGCGGTCAGGCTGGGGACCAGATTGTAGAACTGAAAGACAAAACCCACGTGATCGCGCCGAAACCGGGTCAGCGCGCGGTCGGGCAGGTCGGTCAGTTCCTGCTCGCGGAACCAGACCCGGCCTGATGTGGCGTGATCCAGCCCGCCAAGGATATTCAGCAAGGTGGATTTGCCGCTTCCCGAGGGGCCCAGAAGCACTGCCATTTCGCCTGCGTACAGCTCCAGATCGACACCGGCGAGGGCGTAGACCTTGACCTCACCTGAGCCATAGACCTTGGTGACGTCTTGGGTTCGAAAAACGGCTTCTGGCACAGGGGTGGCCCTTGGGTTGGTTGCGGTCCTTGTGATCGATTTTGGCAGGACCCCACCCATACCACATTGACCAAGATCAATCCCAGGCGCGCGTCACGCGGTACCCTTACGTCAGGAATCGCGGGCAAATTGCCCGTTTCACAAGATTGGAGATCGAAAATGACGACGAACATGGGAAGTCTTGATCGCGTACTGAGGCTGATTGTTGGTGTTGCCCTGATCGTGGCACCGCTGATGAACTATCTGGGACTGGGGGCAAGCAGCGCTGTGGCCTACACCCTGATGACGATTGGCGGCATCCTGACGCTGACGTCTGTCTTCGGGGTCTGCCCGCTCTACAGCCTGCTCGGCATTCAAACCAAAACCTGATCCCCTGACCAAACTGATAGGAGACACTGATGTCAGATGTTGAACAACTGCTCAAAAATACCGTGGAGGAACTTGATCGCCTGCTGAACGCGAAGAACGTGCTGGGGGATCCGATTGAAAAAGACGGATCGACCGTCATTCCGATTGTCAGCTACGGTTTCGGCTTTGGTGCCGGAGGCACCGAAGGGGCCAAATCCGGTAGTGGTGGCGGCACAGGTGGCGGTGGCGGGATCAAACCCATCGGCGCGATCATTCTGGATGACAAAGGTGCGCGCGTCGAGGCGATCAAGGGTGCGATGTCGGGCCTGACTGAGGTGCTGGGCGATGCCGCTGCCCATGCGATCGACAAACAGTCAGGCGGTTCGGACAAAGCCGCCTGAGATGGTCTGGCAGATTCTGCTGTGGCTTGGCGTGGTCCCGTTGGCAGGGGTCCTTCTGGTGGTAGCCCTGCCGATCCGCGTCAGATGCTCATGGCAGAGTGACCCCGCCAAACGCGCTATCGTCCTTTTGCGTCCGTTTGGCGGGGTTGCCCCAGCGTTTCGTATTTATGACAGCGCCCGCAAGGCGTCTGTCCGTCCTGAAAAATCCGCGAAAAAGCGCAAGAAGAAGCCGGGCAGACGCGGGTTCGGTCTGCGTCAGATCGCGTTGTCGGATGTGACGGACCTGTTGGATCGGCTGATCCATGCCTTCCAGATCGAAGAATTGCGTGGCGATGCCGAATTCGGTCTGGGGGACCCGGCTGACACGGGCCAGGTTTTTGGGCAACTGACCCCCTTGGTCTATTCCACCGGATCACATCTCCAGCTGCGCCCGAACTTTGCAGAGACCTGTCTGCGGGGCAATGCCCTGTTGCAGTTCCGCTTTACGCTGTTGGGCTTGATCTGGCCTCTGGTCCGCTTTGGCTGGCGCGTGATGGGGCCGGCGCGATGAAATATGTTCTGGGTGATCCGATTGTCTCAGGCCGCTATACGGTTGCGATTGTGTCGCGGCAGGCCATCGCCGGGCGCCACCGTAAAGGGCAGGGGGTGTCGGGGATTTGCAGCAAGCAACCGGTCTATGTGGTGGTGCGGCAAGGAAAAGGCCGTGCGGTGCTGGACATGACCGGAGCCAAAGTGCCGCTGGAAGAAGTGCAGGCGCTATGTCCGGCTGTCACTACGGTGTAGTGTCCCCATCAGCGCCGCCATGCGGTGAACGATCCGACTTTGCAGTTTGGGCTGTGGCAGCGCTTTGCAGCGCATCGAGATGGCTCTCGAAAGCAGCCAGAGTTTCGTCGCTGACATGGTGTTCGATGCCTTCGGCGTCCCGCTCTGCTGTTGCCTTGGCAATCCCAAGGCTTTGCAGGAATGCAACAACGGTCCTGTGGCGCAGGCGACATGCATCCGCCAGGGCTTGCCCCTCGCCGGTGAGGAAAATCGCGCGATATTTTTCGCGGCTGACCAATCCCGCCTCTTTCAAACGAGAGATGTTCTTTGTCACAGTCGGCGGTTTGACCCCCAGCCGCTCCGCGATATCGACCGGACGCGCTTCTCCCTGCGCCTCGATCAGTTCGGCGATCAATTCCACATAGTCCTCGGCCATTTCGGTTTCATGGGCATTACGCACGTTGGCAAACCCGTCAGCCTGTGCTTCGGGGTTGCGGGTGTCGGGCGTGAAATCGTCGCGCGTTTGGTGTGGGTCGGTCGCCATGGCCCGACCATGCCGAATGATTCAACGATTGACAACAAGTTGGCTTGGGTTAGATAAGTTAGACACGTCTAACTTTTGCAATTGGAGTCTCCAGTGGGCCAATACGTCTTGCGCCTGATCTTGTCGGTTGTCGTCGCCATCTCTGTGGTGGTCGGCCCGGCCGCCGCGACGCCCGCCAAGGAGGCCCCGTGGTTGCCAGAGGCTGCAGCCTATCGGCTGACCTTGTTTTTGGGGAACCTTGCCCCGGTGCCGTGGGAAAAAGTGGATGAGGCGTGGTCCATGCCTTATCGCGGGTCCGCGTTCCCCATGGGCGCGATGGATTGGCTGGCCCGCGAAAGCGAACTGGAAACGACCGGCCTTACCAATGCAATTGCAAGTCAGGACCGTCAGGCCGTTCTTGCCGAGGCAACCCGGCTGATCGCGCTCAGGATTGAAGAGGAACTGGATGCCGCTCTTGCCACGGATGACCCCGCCTCGGCGCAGCAGGCCGTCACCGCCGCAAAAGAGCTATACCGGGTGTTTGCCGATCATATCAGCGCGGCAGACCCGACAGCGGCGCGATCCCTGGGCAGGGCGTGGCTGGAGCTTGCCAACGCCACCGGGGCGACGGGCGTGCTTGGTGCCGGTGCCAAAGCGCCGGATGCGGCCGAAATGGCCGCCGCGCGCGCAGTGATCTCAACCTATCTGAAGGACAACTACCTGGTCGCGAACTTCACCCCGCGGTCAACCCTGAATGCGGTCCCTGACACGATTGCCCGCACCGGGCGTCGGGTCGAACTTCCCGCTACATTGCCGCCGGGCTCAGATATCTTCGATCAGGATCCACTTCCCCGTCTCGTTCTCAACTTTGAAGAACAGGGGATCGACGAAACTGACCTGCCGCTCATCGCCTATGGCGACATGTTGTTTGACAGTGCAGAGATCTTCGGCGGTCCCGCCCGCGAACTGGGCATCTCCTGTTCGGTCTGTCACAACCGTTCCGACATCAACCAGCGCTTTTTCATTCCCGGTGCCAGCCACCAGCCCGGAGCGGTCGACGTGGATGGCGCGTTTTTCAACCCGATGTTCAACGACCGGCGCGATGACCCGATCGATATTCCCAGCCTGCGCGGGCTTCGCTTTACCGGACCTTATGGGCGCGACGGCAGGTTTGCGTCGTTGCGCGATTTCACCCGGAATGTGATCGTCAACGAATTTGCCGGCGCGGAACCCACGCCCTTCATGCTGGATGCGCTGGTTGCCTATATGACGGAGTTCGACTTTCTGCCCAATGCAATGGTGACGGCGGACGGCAGGTTGACTGACGCTGCACCCCCAGCGGCGCGTCGTGGCGAAGAGATTTTCAACCGGCCCTTCGCGGGGTTGGAAAACCGATCCTGCGCGAGTTGCCACATTCCGTCAGCAAATTTCCTTGATCGCAACTCCTATGACATCGGCTCGGTCGCGGTCGGATATGTGGGCGCGCGTGCCGGGGCGCTCGATACGCCGACTTTGCTTGGCACGGTCTATACCGCGCCGTACTTCAATGACGGCGCGTTACCCACATTGGCAAGCGTGGTGGATTGGTTTGACGACACCAAGAATCTGGGCCTGACAGATACGGAACGGATGGAACTGACGGCCTATCTGGAAGCGGTCGGTGGTGCCGATGAACCCTATGAGGTGTTCGAGGGCGAAAACACACCATTCCGCCTGGCCTTTCAAGAGCTTGTCACCTTTGCAACCACCCTCGATACGCTGCTCCCGCAGCGGGACGCTGCGCATATTCTGCTTCTGACCGACACGGTTGCGACCGATATGGCCGCCGACGCCAGCACAATGGTCAATCTTGCGGCTCGACCAGAAGTCTATGCGCTGGCCGCGCGTTTGGCAGAGGTCGGCACAGCCGTCCGGGCAGAAGACTGGGCGGCGGCCGAAGCGAACTGGACCCGGTTCAAGACCGACGCCGCCGTGATCGACGAAAGGGCCTTTTGATGCAACGCATTCTTGACCGCCGCCACCTTCTGATGCTTGCCGGGGCCAGCGCCGCTGTGATGTCGTTGCCAGCGCAGGCGCAATCGGATCGTTTGCGCCTGGCCTTCATCCCCCAGGAAAACCCCGACAAGCTGTTGGGCGACATCGAAGCAATCACCGCCTGGCTGTCGCAGGAAATTGGCGTGACTGTCGAAGGTTTTGTGACGATCGATCACGCAGCCGCCGTCGAGGCCCTGCGGAACGGCGATGCTGATATCTCATTCATGGGGGCATTGCCATTTATCCTCGCCGAAAAGGAAATCGGCGCCGTGCCGCTGCTGTCAGAGGTCTATCGCGACGCTCCGAACTACACGGGCCGCATTTTTGTGCGTCGCGACAGCGGGATCAGAACCCTGGCAGACTTGCGCGGAGGGGATATTGCCTTTGCTGATCCAATCTCGGAGTCTGGTTATCTTTATCCATTGGCGGAATTCGAGCGTGCCGGCCTGATCGCCGATCCCGGCGCCGCCGAGGGTTTTTTCGGGCGCATATTCTTCGCCGGAGGCTATCAGCAGGCCATGCAGGCGATGGCCGAAGGCCTGGTCGATGCTGCCGGCGCCAGCCAGTATGCGGACCTGTTGCTGACGCCACAACAGCAGTCCCAGGTGACCTGGATTGCCGAAAGCGAGGCGATCCCGAGCCATGTGGTCATCGCAAGACCCGAACTGGACCCGGGGCTTCGTGGCCGCTTTGTCGATGCGATGATGAAATTGAACGCCCCGGAACACCGTGACAAGCTGCGGTATCTTTATGGCCCTGACGGCTATGTTGTGGCCGATCCATCCGTGTTTGGTGGCGTCCGGGAGATGGCCAGACGGTACGGGTTGCTGTGATGCGCAACGCAATTGATATTGATGACCTGAGCTTTCGCCACGACGCTGCCGCGCAGCCCGCGATTGAGCAGGTGTCGCTGGGCATTGCCGCCGGTGAACGTGTCGCCCTTCTGGGTCCCTCTGGTGCGGGCAAGACCACGCTTTTGACCTTGCTGGACGGGCGACTGCATGGGTGGCGCGGGCGGGTGTCTGTGCTTGGCCACCCGCAAGTGCCCGAACGCGCGCCCGCCCTGGCAAACCGGGCCGACACCGGGTTTATTTTTCAGGAGTTCGCTTTGGTCGAACGCTCAACAGTGATGCGCAACGCGCTGAATGGCAGGCTTGGCCGGATGCCGGCCTGGCGGGGGCTTCTTGGAAGTGCTGCCAAACGCGATGTCGATATTGCAACCGCCGCGCTGCGGGATTGCGGCATCGCGGAGCTGGTTGACCGCCGCGTGGATTCGCTCAGCGGTGGCCAAAGGCAGCGCGTCGCCATCGCCCGCTGTCTGGCACAGGAGCCCCGCTTGATCCTTGCTGACGAACCGGTGAGCAATCTTGATCCGGCCCGCGCGGCAGAGATCCTGGGGCTTTTGACGACTGCCGCGAAAGCGCGCGGGGCGACGACCATGTTTTCCTCGCACCAGCCAGAGCTGGCGCGGCGTTTTGCCGACCGGGTGATTGGCATGCGCAACGGTCGGATCGTATTCGACCTGCCGACGGGTCAGTTGACCGACGACGCGACCGCTGCGCTTTACGGCGATGCGGACCCGGCGCCCGGTGTCCGGCTGAAGGTTGTCAGTTGATGCGGCGGCGTGATCTGGGCGGGTTCTGGGCGGGTGCGCTGATTGCAGGCGTCGTCTTGTGGTCGCTTGTGACCGCAGATGTCGAACTGTCCCGCCTGATATCCGCAGGACCCCGCATTGCTGATTTTCTGGGCCGCATGTTTCCGCCTGACCCGACCGTGATGGAGGAAATCTGGAAAGGAAGCGCCGAGACACTCAGGATCGCGACCCTCGGAACGGTGGGTGCGGTGATCCTTTCCATTCCGCTTGGTCTGCTTGCCACTGAAACGATGGTTTCGCCCGCAATTCACCGACCTGTCCGCACCTTCCTTGCGTTTGTTCGCGCCATTCCGCTGATCCTGGTGGCGATGCTGATGGTCGGTGCCGTCGGTCTTGGGCCCTTGCCGGGCATCATCGCGGTGGCGTTTCACGCGACGGGCATGCTGGCCAAGTTCTACGCCGAGGCGATCGAGGGTGTATCCCGCGCGCCCATCGCCGCGCTGGAAAGCGCGGGCGCAGGGCCGCTCCTGCGGCTTCGGCACGCGATCTGGCCGCAAATCGCCCCGGTCGTTGCCCGCGATACGATCTTTCGGTTTGAACTGAACCTGCGCGAGTCGCTGATCCTTGGCATTGTCGGGGCTGGCGGGATCGGTTTCTATATCCAGACCTATGTGCGTTCTTTTCAATACGACAAGGCAGCAAGCGTGACGATTGCCGTCATCGTCATGGTGATCGCAATCGAGGCGATCAACGTCGCGCTCAGGCGGCGGTTTTCCTGATTTCATCGGGCGGCCCGCCGCAGGCCCCGTAATGCGTCAGAACCCGGTAACAGCGCCCAAAGGGCGGGCCCTGGTCACTTCACCGTCAGGCAGGCACAGGGCGCGTCGTGGGCGATCTGTTGCGAGGTGCTGCCCAGTAGCAGCCCGGCCACGCTGCCAACACCGCGTCGCCCGGTGACGATCAGGTCAGAGCCCGTGGTCTCAGCGGTGAGAATGATTTCTGCCGAGGCAGCGCCGGTGCGGACGATCTGGCTTGCCGGTTCAATTCCGTCGGCGCGTGCGCGGGTTGCCGCATCTGCCATGATGGCGTGACCTGCTGCCATGATCTGTTCCATATCAACAGGAATATCGACCGCACCAACCCCGATCGCCATCGCCGAAGGCGGCACGTCAGGGACATGAACGATATGAAGTCGGGCCTCGTAGCGCCGGGCCAGATCGCAGGCGATGGAAAGCGCGCGCCAGCTATGCTCGGACCCGTCGATGCCGATTGTGATGTTGCGGAACATGGCACACCCCTTTGCTGTTGATCTCAGCAAACGATAGGTGGGTTCCGAAATCTGCGCATTGACAGAGGTCAACAGGATATGCGCCCGTTGACCTCTGCAACTTGTGCTATCCGATCAGGCCATTCAGCGTCGCGGAGGGACGCATGGCTGCCTCCGCGCGTTCCTCGGAGGTGTTGTAATAGCCGCCAAGGTCCATGGCTGTGCCCTGGCCAGCGGAAAGTTCCGCCAGGATGGTGGCCTCCTGAGTTGCCAGCCCTTCGGCCAAGGGGGCAAATTCGGCAGCCAGTGCGGCGTCATCGGTTTGCGCGGCCATTGCCTCGGCCCAGAAGCGGGCAAACCAGTAGTGGCTGTGCCGGTTGTCTGGTTGCCCCACCTTGCGCTGGGGCGAGTGCCCCTCTGCCAGGAGTTTTTCGGTGGCCGTATCCACAGCGTCGCCCATGATACCGGCCGCTGCCTTGCCCTGTGATGTGCCCAGGAACCGCAGGCTTTCGCCCAATGCGCAGAATTCGCCCAAGGAGTCCCAGCGCAGGTGGTTTTCCTCGACCAGCTGCTGGACATGCTTTGGTGCCGACCCGCCGGCGCCGGTTTCAAACAGGCCGCCACCCTGCATCAGCTTGACCACTGACAACATCTTGGCCGACGTGCCGACCTCAAGGATCGGAAACAGGTCGGTCAGGTAATCGCGCAGAACATTGCCGGTGACGGCAATTGTGTTCTGCCCGGCATAGATCAGCTCGAAAGACCGTGTTGTCGCATCGCGCGGGGTCATGATCCTGACCTTGTCGGTCAGGCCTGCCTTGGCCAGTGCCGGTTCAACATAGGCCAGCAATTGCGCATCATGCGCGCGGTCGCGGTCGAGCCAGAAGATCGTCTCGAATCCGGTCGTTGCCAATCGGTCGATGGCAAGCTGAATCCAGTTCTCGATCGGGGCCTTGCGGGTCGAGGCCATGCGCCAGATGTCACCGGCCTCAACGTCATGGCTGTGCAACACATCACCGTTGCCTGCGATGACGCGCACGGTGCCGTCCTGCGGGATCTCAAAGGTTGTGGGGTGCGATCCGTATTCTTCAGCCTTTTGCGCCATCAGGCCCACGTTCTGCACGGTTCCCGCAGTCACCGGATCAAGTGCGCCGTTTGCCTTGCTGAAATCCACCGAGGCCTCATAGACCGGGGCATAAGAGCTGTCAGGGATCACGCAGTTGGTATCCGCCTCATTGCCGTCAGGCCCCCAGGCCTTGCCGCCGGCACGGATGATCGCAGGCATGGAGGCGTCAATGATCACGTCCGATGGCACATGCAGATTGGTGATCCCACGGTCGGAGTTGACCATGAAGAGCGGCGGGCGTTCGGCCAGCAGGGCATCGATCTCTGCCTGAATCCCGGCTCCGTCCGGCATTTGCGCAATCGCGTCAAACATGGTGCCAAAGCCCGCATTCGGCCCAACGCCGGCGGCCTTGAAGGCCTCTGCGTGACGGTCGAACACAGGTTGCAGGTAGGCCACGACCGCATGACCAAACAGGATCGGGTCTGAGACCTTCATCATGGTGGCCTTCAGGTGCAGCGAAAACAACGTGCCATCGGCCAGCGTCCGGGCGATTTGTTCATGATAGAACGCCGTGAGCGCCCTTGCGGACATGAATGTAGCATCCACGATTGTGCCGACAGGCATGACAAGCCCGTCTTTCAACGTCGTAACCGACCCGTCTGCGCCGGTCAGCTCGATTTTCAAGGCACCTTTTGCCTGCGCTTCGGTCAAGGTCGCCGATGCTTCGTTCGACCGGAAATCATTGGACCCCATGGTGGACACGCGGGTCTTGCTGTCTTGTGACCACGCGCCCATGCGGTGCGGGTTGGTGCGGGCGTAGGCCTTGACAGACGACGGCGCACGCCGGTCAGAGTTGCCTTCGCGCAAGACCGGGTTCACAGCAGAGCCTTTGACCGCATCATAACGCTTGCGCGCCTCGACCTCATCGGGCGTAGCGGGTGTCTGTGGGTAATCGGGGATGTCACAGCCCTGCTCTTGCAGCTCTTTGATCGCGGCGACCAGTTGCGGCACAGAGGCAGAGATATTGGGCAGTTTGATCACATTGGCGCCCGGCTCTTTCACGACGCCACCAAGCAACGCCAGATCATCCGGCACTCTTTGGGCCTCGGTCAGCCGTTCCGGGAAAGACGCCAGAATACGCCCCGCCAGGGAAATATCCCTGGTTCCGATCGAAATATCGGCCGCGGCCAGGAACTTGCGCAGGATCGGCAGCAAAGAAGCAGAGGCCAGTTGCGGGGCTTCGTCTGTCTTGGTGTAGATGATATCGGGAAGGGTCTGGTCTGACATGCGGGTGTCCTCGTGTCTGGGTCTCGGTTTGTCGGCTATCCGGGCCTGTACAATCTGGACGAAAAGCGTCGGCCCTGTGTTGATTCACATCACTAGTGGATGAGCGCGCAAAAGGGAATGGCTTTTGTGTACAATTGTACACCAAACACATTTCACCGGAAATTTTGCGCATTTAAAGGGCCGGACCGCCTTTGATTTCTCACCGTGCTAAACAATCCGGGGTCATGGCTGCATTTACGCGCCGGGCTCCACCAGCCGGGCCGGCCATTCAGAACTCTCACCCAGCGAAGGCTGGATACCTGCGGCGGCCGCCACGCCAGCCTGCCCCAATGAGATGCCGCCGTCATTGGCTGGCACATTTCGCTGGCTCAGCACGTCCAGACCCAGACGACCGAGCTTTGTTTCAAGGTATTGCAGCAAAAACCGGTTCTGCATGACCCCGCCGGACAGGACAATCCGGTCGGTCCCGGCAAAGGTGGCAACCTGCTGTGTCGCTGCGATCAGGGCATCGCCCAGCCCCAGGTGAAACCGCGTGGCGATTACACCGGGCAAGGCCCCCGCGTTTAGGTCTGCGATCAGTTCTTGCCACAAAGGCCCCCATGACAATACGCCCGCCTCCGACAGTGCGACCGGATAGCCCGTCGTTGGCAGGTCAGCGGTCATCAGCGCCTCCAGCTCCATCGCGGCTTGTCCTTCGTAGTGTTGCTGCGCGAATGCGATCCCCAATGCGGCGGCAACCGCATCAAAAAGCCGCCCCGCGGAAGACGCCAGCGGCGCATTCACCCCTTTTGCGATCATTTGCTCCATTATCGTCGTGGGCATGGGTTCCAGCCTGTCTGCCAGCGGTGTTCCGGCGATGTGATCCTGCCAATCCGGCCCCAACGCCGCGTGCAAATGCGCCACAAGGTTGCGCCAGGGTTCCCGCACTGCCGCATCCCCGCCGGGCAGGGCGATGGGCTGAAAATGGGCGCGGCGCTCAAAGCCGCCGTAGTCGCCGACAAGGATTTCCCCGCCCCAGATCGTACCGTCCGGACCCCAGCCCGTCCCATCAAGGATAACGCCAACCACGCGCGCATTGTCAGGTGCAACCTGATGTTCGGCCAATGTGCTGACAAGATGGGCATGGTGGTGCTGCACGGCGATCAACTGCGCACCTGTGTCTCTGGCCAGTCGCTGGCCCCATCTGGTCGAAAGGTAGTCAGGGTGCATGTCCACTGCGATGACCGCTGGATCAAGCCCGTAGAGATCGCGGAACAAAGCGATCTTGGCGCGGAAATCATCGTAGGTCTCGGCGGTGGTCAAATCACCAATGTGCTGCGAGAGGATCGCCCTGCCGTTCTGAACCAGACAAAAGGTGGCCTTTTGCGCGGCCCCCATGGCAAGGATGGGTGGCGCGTCGGCGAAGGCCTCATGCAGATGGACTGGCGCAGGTGCCAGCCCCCGCCCGCGCCGCAGGATGGCGGGGCTGGGTCCCGCCCGTATGATGCTGTCGTCCAGCCGGTTCACGATATCCCGGTCGTGCATCAGCCAGGCATCGGCGATCCCTGTCAAAGCGGTCAGAGCATGCGCGTTATCCGTCACTTGAGGCAGGCCAGAGCGGTTCCCGGAAGTCATGACAAGCGGACCATCAAACTGCGCAAGCAGCAGATGGTGCAACGGTGTGTGGGGCAGCATCACTCCAAACCGGTCAAGGCCGGGGGCGACGCCGTGCAAACGGGTGTCTGACCGTTTTTGCAGCAAGACAAGGGGCGCAGAAGGCGAAGTGAGCAGGTCTGCCTCTACGTCCGACAGGCCGCAGAAATGGCGAACCTGGGTCGCGTCGCGCATCAATAGGCCAAAGGGCTTCGCCTCCCGGAATTTGCGTTGTCGCAAGGTTTGCAGGGCTGTCGCATTCGTCGCGTCGCAAGCCAGATGAAATCCGCCGATACCCTTGATTGCGATGAGTTGGCCTTCCGCCAGCATCTGCGCTGCCTGCGCAAACGGGTCGGCGCTGGCGATTCGGCCCTGCGCGTTCTCCAGCCAGACTGTCGGGCCACAGGCCGGGCAGGCGTTGGGCTGGGCATGAAAACGGCGGTCCTGGGGGTCGTGGTATTCGCGCTGACAATCTCCGCACATCGTAAACGCCCGCATCGCAGTCCGCGCCCTGTCGTAGGGGATGCCTTCGACAATCGACAGGCGCGGCCCGCAGTGGGTGCAATTGGTAAACGGGTAACCATAACGCCGGTCATTGGGATCGCGAATGTCGCGCAGGCAATCAGGACAAGTGGCAGCGTCGGGGGTGATCTCGGTGGTGATTATCCCTCCGCCACTTGGCGCGATGGAAAAACCGGCGCTGGGCGATGCACCCCGGAGGGGACGTACCGTCAGGTCTTCGATCCGGGCCAGCGGTGGCGGCTTTTGGCGAAGCGCTGCAGTGAAGCCCTGCAATTGCGCCTGCGTTCCCCAGGCGTCGATCCTGACACCCTGCGCATCGTTCAGGACGCGCCCGGTCAGACCGGCCTCCTTGGCCAGACGCCAGACATAGGGCCGGAACCCCACGCCCTGCACACGGCCTGTGACGTCAATGCGTTGCCCCTCCATCAGCAGATGCGAGGCAGTTGTTCACCCGCGAGCCAGTCAACAATGCGGGTGCCGCCGAAAGAGGTCTTCATCTGCACCAGTTGCGCGGGGTCCTTTGTGACCGTGCCGATGATCGCGGCGTTCTGGCCCAAAGGGTGGAGCAGCATGGCGTCCAGCAGGGTCGCGGCGTCCTGGCTGGGGCAGATGGCGATCAACTTGCCCTCGTTGGCGGTGTTCAGCGGGTCAAGACCCAGCAATTCACAGGCCGCCGCCACATCAGGGGCGACGGGGATTTGCGCCTCGTCCAGCATGATGCCCACCCCCGCGGTGGTCGCGATTTCATTGAGTGTCGCGGCCAGTCCGCCGCGTGTAGGGTCGCGCAGCATGGTCAGGGAAGGAACCGCGCTCAGCATATCGGCGACCAGCCCGTGCAGGGCCGCGCTGTCAGAAAGGATTTCGGTTTCAAACGTCAGATTTTCGCGTTTCGACAGCACTGCAACCCCGTGATCGCCCATGGTGCCGGAGACCAGCACGCTTTGCCCCGGTTGCACGTTATGCGCGGAAAGGTCCACGCCGCCCGCGACCACGCCAATGCCGGTCGTGGTGATGAAAACACCGTCGCCCTTGCCACGCTCGACGACTTTGGTGTCGCCGCTGATCACCTGCACATCGGCCTCGCGCGCGGCATTGGCCATGGACCAGACGATGCGCTCCAGGTCGGCCAGCGGGAACCCTTCCTCAAGGATGAAACCGGCGGTCAGATAGAGCGGCCTCGCCCCCATCATCGCCAGATCGTTCACCGTGCCATGCACCGAAAGCGCACCGATATCGCCGCCGGGAAAGAACAGAGGCGCAATGACATGCCCGTCGGTGGACATCACCAGCCGTTGCCCAGGGACGGTGACAAGCGCTGCATCATCGCCACGATCCAGTGCCGGGTTAGACAGGTGCCGCTGGAACAGATCGCGGATCAGGCCGGCCATGGCCCGCCCGCCGCCGCCGTGGGTCATGTCAACCGTGCTCATGCCGCATCCTGTGGGGTGCGCTGGCGGCCATAGCTATAGTAGGCAGCACAGGCCCCTTCAGAGGACACCATACAGGCCCCCATCGGGTTGTCGGGGGTGCAGGTCGCGCCGAAAAGCTTGCATTCGGTCGGCTTCCTGACCCCGCGCAACACGGCGGGGCATTCGCAGGACTTGACCTCGCGCGATTGCTTTTCGGTCACCATAAACCGCTGTTCGGCATCGAAATCAGCGAAACTGTCCCTGATCCGCAAAGCGCTGTCCGGCACCGCGCCCAGCCCGCGCCACTCAAAGCTGTCGCGCAACTCCAGCACTTCGGCCACCAGAGCTTGCGCTTTGCGGTTGCCAAAGCGGGTCACAACGCGGGTGTATTGGTTTTCGACCTCGGCCCGATCTGCGTTGACCTGGGCAATCAGCATCAGGACCGATTGCATCACATCCAGCGGCTCAAACCCGGCGATGACAACCGGTTTGCGGTACGCACGCGCTGCCGCCTCATAGGGTTGCGTTCCGATCACGGCGCTCACATGCGACGGCCCCAGAAAACCATCAATCCGCGCGGGTCCGCCGGGGGCGAAATCTGGTGATGACAGGATATGCCCGATTGCGGCAGGGGTCAGGACATGGTTGCAGAACACAGTGAAGTTGCGCAGCCCTTCGGCCTGTGCCTGTTTGATGGCAACAGCCGTGGGTGGGGTTGTCGTCTCGAATCCGATGGCGAAGAACACGACCTGCCGGTCGGGGTTGTCGCGCGCGATCTGCAGGGCGTCCTGCGTGGAGTAGACCATGCGAATGTCGGCCCCGTCCGCCTTGGCCCGGATCAAGGACCGCCGCCCGGTGCCCGGCACGCGCATCATGTCGCCGTAGGTGCAAAGGATCACGTCGTGCCATTCGGCCAGTTCAATCGCATCATCGAGCCGCCTGACGGGCAACACACAAACCGGGCAGCCGGGGCCGTGGACGAAGTGGACATTGGGCGGCATGAGATCCTGCACCCCATAGCGGAAAATCGCATGGGTGTGCCCGCCGCAGAATTCCATGAAATGATAGGTCCGGTCGGGCCTTGCGTCCTGCCGGATCGCCCTCGCGAGGGCTGCGGCCAAAGCCGGGTCGCGAAATTCGCTGATGTAGCGCATCAGCGATCCCCCCTGATCTCGGCCAACTCGTCCTGCAGGATCCCGGCCTCGGCCATCAGCGACAGGGTGTGTGCTGCCTCTTCTTCGCTGAGTTGGTGCAGCGCGTAGCCAACATGGACGAGAACGTAATCACCCGGCATCACATCTTCCAACAATGCGGTCGAGATCCTTTTGCGGACATTTTCGACGCTGACCAGCGCCATGTCGTCCGGTTCGACACTCAGCACTTTGGCAGGGATGGCGAGGCACATGTGCGGGGTCCTATTCTGCGGCTGTTGCGGACTGCTGGTCGGCGTGGGTGGCTTTGATCCAGCCCAGCCAGTCCTGCATCCCGAAGCCGGTTTTGGCGGAAACGGTGATGATATCGAGCTGCGGGTTGACCCGGCGGGCGTTGGCCACGATCAGGTCCAGGTCGGTGTCCAGATGCGGCAGGAGATCGGCCTTGTTAATCAGCGCCAGATCGGCGGCGGCGAACATATCGGGGTATTTCAGCGGCTTGTCCTCGCCTTCGGTGACAGAGAGGACGACGACTTTATGGGCCTCACCCAGATCGAAACCGGCGGGACAAACAAGGTTGCCGACGTTTTCAATAAAGAGAAATGAGTCGGGTCGGGGATTCAGATCCTCCACCGCATGGCCGACCAGATGCGCGTCCAGATGGCAGCCTTTGCCGGTGTTGATCTGGACTGCTGGTGCGCCTGTGGCGCGGATACGGTCGGCATCATTGGTGGTTTGCTGGTCGCCTTCGATGACGGCGCAGGGGGTGTCACCCAGCATGTCGAGCGTCTTGACCAGCAGCGCCGTCTTGCCCGCGCCCGGGCTGGACACGAGGTTGAGAGCGAGGATGCCTGCATCGCGAAACCGCTGCCTGTTGGCCCGCGCATAGCCGTCGTTCTTGGCCATGATATCGCGTTCCAGCGCGATCTCGCGCGGGTGGCTGTGGTGATGCTTTCCGTCGATGGTCATCTGCCCTTCACCGCATCCGCATGTGCCGCACATCACAGTACCTCCAGCTTGCTGATTCTGAGTTCATCGCCCGCGATCAGCTCCATCGGACCTGCGCCGCAGTCCGGGCAGGGATCGTAGCGTTGCCTGATCGGCGCGGTCGTTTGGCAGGCCAGGCAGCGTGCCTTGGCGGGCGGCGTTATGATCTCAACCGAGGCCCCTTCGGCGACGGAGCCGCGCATTACCACGTCAAAGCCAAACCGCAGGGCGCCAGGTTCGACGCAAGACAGCGGTCCAACCTCGAGCCAGACGCGACTGACGCATGTGAACCTGCTTTCGGCGGCCTGTTCGAGAATGATCTCGCGGATGTTTTCGCAAAGCGACATTTCATGCATGGGCGAGACCTCCGACCGGGCTGCCGGTCTGCGCAAGCCAGTCGCGCAGGAAGGCTTCGGCCAGTGACAGGTTGGTCCGGGCCTGCGGGCAAAGCCCCTCCTTTACCTCGCCAAACTCCTGCCCGGTGATGCCCAGGACAAAGGCCAGCGGTGCGCGCCCGTAAAGCGTTGTACAAAGGGCCAGAACCGCCTGCGGGCTGAGGCTGTGGCTGGTGACGTCATGCGATGTGGAGGGGGTGACAGGGCCGAATTCAAACGGAGCGTCAGAGCGCAGCAGCGCGTCGGCGAAGATCACCTGATCGGCCTCGGCGATCAGCAAGGCATGATCGACCGTCAATTGGTAATCACTGGTCACCAACACATGCGGCACGTCCGCCATCCGCGCTGCCAGCGCGGGCCCCAGCCCGTCATCCCCGCGTCCGGGGTTGCCGTATCCGATCAGCCGGATCATGTCGCGCGCGCCCGTTCGTCGAGCGTTTGGCCCTCTGCGTCCAACAACTCTACTTCCAGCGGCATCTGTCCCAGCGCGTGCGTGGCACAGGACAGGCAAGGGTCATAGGCACGAATTGCGACCTCGACCTGGTTGAGCATCCCTTCGGTGATCTCAGGCTGGCCGGAAATCTGTGCGACCGCCACATCCTTGACCGCGCGGTTCATGCCTTCGTTGTTGTGAGTGGTCGAAACGATGAGGTTGCAGAAAGTCACCTGGTCGTTTTCATCGACCCTGTAGTGGTGGATCAGGTTCCCGCGCGGCGCCTCGATCACGCCTATCCCTTCTTCGCGGCGGTCGCCGGTCGCTTTCAGGTCGGTGCCTTGCAGATCTGGGTCATGCAGCAGTTCGTCGATCTTTTCGACGCAATGTACCACCTCGATCATCCGCGCCCAGTGGTTGGCAAGGATCGGGTGCATTTTGGCCCCCTCGGCGGTGGCCATCAACTCATCGCGGGCGGCGTTGGCCAGCGGTGTGTCGATCAGGCTGACGGTGTTCATCCGCGCCAGAGGGCCGACGCGGTACCAGCCGTCATCGGGGCCAATATCCGTTATGAAGGGGAATTTCATGTAGGACCATGCGCGCACGTCCTCTGTCAGTTTGGCATGATATTGATCGTAGGGGAGTTGATCGAAAATCGCCGCACCCTCGGCGTCGATCATGCGCAGGTTGCCGTGATAAAGGTCAAGCGCGCCGTCGGCTTCGCGGACCAGCGACAGGTATTTCGAGGGAAAATTGGCAAAGCCGCCCACCAGTTCGGTGTGGCTGAGCGTATAATCGCGGGCCAGCGCGAGAGCATCCTGCGCCCAGTCCCGCATTTCGGCCACGGTCTTGAGGAACGCATCGCGGGTATCCAGTGGCAGGTTGTGATTGATCCCACCGGGAATGGCGGCGGTGCCGTGGATTTTCTTGCCCGCGGTCGCCTCAATGATGTCCTGCCCGAATTTGCGCATCAGGATCGCGCGTCGGCCCAGTTCTGGCTTTTGGCGGAGGACTTCGAAGATATTGCGCTGTGCGGCGGGCGCATCGAAACCAAAGAGCAAGTCGGGGGCAGCGAGGTGGAAGAAATGCAGGACGTGGCTTTGCATCACCTGGCCATAATGCATCAGGCGGCGCATTTTCTCGGCCGTGGGCGGCAGTTCATCGACGCCGCAGATCACATCCATGGCCTTGGCGGCGGCCAGATGGTGGCTGACCGGGCAGATGCCGCAAAGGCGTTGCACGATGACCGGGACTTCCCATAACAGCCGCCCCTGAATAAACCGTTCAAACCCACGAAATTCGACGATGTGCAGGCGTGCCTCGTCCACCTGTCCGTCCTTATCAAGGTGGATCGTTACCTTGCCGTGCCCTTCGACCCGGGTAACGGGCGAGATTTCGATGGTGCGTGGTGCGTCAGTCAAAGCGGATATGCTCCCGTTCAAACCCTTGGAACTTGCCTGTCAGAAGCCCGCTGAGCGCCTCAAAAATCACGTCGCCAGTGGGTGCGCAGCCGGGGATCTGGTAGTCGATCTCGACCACTTCTGAGCAGGGATAAACCTTGTCCAGCAACAGCGGCAACGCGGGATCATTGGGGATGATCTGTTCGCGGTTTTGCGTAAATGGCCCGTTGATATAGGCCTCTTCCAGACATTCGCGCAGGGGTTCATCCGCGTGCATGATCGCGTTGCGCATCGCGGGCAGCCCGCCCATGATCGCGCATTGTCCCAGCCCGATCAGGATATCACAGTTGCGGCGAAAATCCTGCAACACATGCACATTTTCTTCGTTGCAACAGCCGCCTTCGATGATGCCAATGTCACAGCGCCTCGTGAACCTCTTGATGTCAGTCAGGGGCGAGCGGTCGAATTCAACCAGTTTCATCAGCTCGATCAGCCGTTCGTCGATATCCAGGATCGCCATGTGACAGCCAAAGCACCCCGCAAGCGAGGCAGTGGCGATGCGGGCTTTGGGCAAATCACTCATCGCGTTTCTTCTCGATCTCATGGCCGATCAGGTGTTGGTCATAGTCGCGTTCGCCGATCGGGCGGGTGAACCCTTCGCGCTTGCGGATGATGCAGCCGACGGGGCAAACCTCGGCTGAGATGGCGAAATCGGTGACAGCGGCACCCGTATCTGCCAGGTCAGCGCCGTTGGCCCCGATATGGCGGTGAATGCCACGCCCGACATAGCCGAACACACCCTTGCCATCGACATCCTGCGAGGCCCGCACGCAGCGTCCGCAGGAAATGCAACGGTTGGTATCAAGTGCGATGTCAGGGTGGGAGGCATCCAAGGGGCGGCAAGGCTCAAGATAGGGAAATTTCGTGGGTTCCGTCATGCCAAGGCGATAGGCCATGGCCTGCAATTCGCAGTTCCCGCTTGCTTCGCAGATGGGGCAAAGGTGGTTGCCTTCGTTAAACAACATCCCCACCAGATCGCGGCGCAGCTTGTTGATATGCGGGGTTTCGTTTTCAACCGTCAAATCCGGGGCCGCTGGTTGCGTACAGGCAGCCACGCTCCGCCCGCCTGCCTTGACCGTGCAAACGCGACATCCACCCTGATGGCGCAACCCTTCGTGATCGCACAGGCGCGGGATATAGATGCCGGCCTCGTCGGCGGCCTCCATGATGGTCTGGCCGGGTTCGGCGGTGATTTCGACACCATCGATCTGAAAGGTAAACCGCGTCATTTGCCGAAATCCTTGTCATAGATCGTTGAGCGTCGTTTTGCCAAAACACGCGCGTCGCTGATGGCGGACTGGATGTCGAAAGTGGCCCGAAGGCGATCCTGGGGCGGTTTGACCATCGCCGAATAGACCAGCGGGAAATTGTCGAGCGTTGACAGGATCGGGTTGGGCGAGGTCATGCCAAGACCGCAGCGACTGGTTTCGATGATTGTCGCGGACAGGTCGCGCAGATAGGCGATATCGGTGGGGTTGGCGAGGCCCTGACGAAATTTGGCGATGGCCTTTTGCAGGAACACATTGCCGATCCGGCAGGGCGTGCAATAGCCACAGCTTTCGTGGACAAAGAACGACATATAGTATTCGACGATCTCCAGAATGTTGCGGTCACTTGAGAACACAACAATAGCACCGCCGGTGGCCAGATCATCAAAGGTCAGTTTGCGATCAAAGGTATCGCGCGCGATCATCGTGCCGCTGGGGCCGCCAACCAAAACGGCGGCGGCGTCCTTGCCTCCGGCCATCTCAAGCAGTTCCCGCACTGACAGACCGTAGGGGAGTTCATAGATGCCGGGATTGATGCAATCGCCGGAGACACTGAACAATTTGGTGCCGTGGCTGCCCTTTGTCCCCATGTCAAAGAACCATTGCGCGCCGCGATCAAGGATACGGGCGGCGTGGCAGAAAGTTTCGACGTTGTTCACCACGGTCGGGTGGCCAAGATAGCCTTGGGTGACCGGGAAAGGGGGCCGTGTCTTGGGCTCGCCCGGCAGCCCCTCGCAAGAGCTGATCAGCGCACCTTCTTCGCCGCAGATATAGGCCCCGGCACCGATTTGCAGGCGGTTGTCGAAATCAAAGCCATCAATGCCCATGATGTTCCGGCCAAGAAGACCGTCAGCGCGCCGCGCAGCCAGCGCCTCTTGCAGCAATTCGCGCAGGTAGACGTATTCGCCGCGCAGATAAAGGATACCTTCGCGCGCGCCCACCGCATGGGCGGCGATGGTCATGCCCTCCATCAGCAGATGGGGGCGTTCTGTCAGCAGGACCCGGTCCTTGAACGTCCCCGGTTCGCCTTCATCGGCGTTGCAGATGATGAAACGGCGGTCATCAGCCGTGTCGGCCGCAAAACGCCATTTTCTTCCAGTGGTAAAGCCCGCGCCGCCGCAGCCACGCAGGCCGCTGGCCTCGATCTGGTCGATGATCCGGGCGGGGGCCAGTTCCAGTGCTTTTCGCAATCCTGCATTGTCAGGGACTGGCCCCAGCAGCACTGCGCCCGCATGTTTGATATTGTTTTCAACCATCTGCGTGGCGCGGGCGTGCGGGGGCAGGTCGTCAAACTGATCCGAAATCAGGTCTTCGGGGCGTTTGCCGTCTTTCAACTGAGCGACAACATCGCGGACTTTTTCGGGCGTCAGCGCGGTCAGCACCACATCGTTTATCATGGCCGCCGGGGCCTGATCGCACAGGCCGATGCAAGGGGTGTATTCAAGCGAGAACGCGCCATTCGCAGAGGTTTGACCCACAGCAATATCCAACGCTGCTTCAAACGCCTCTGCCACCTTCGGCATTCCGGCAAAGCGGTCGATGATGTCATCGCAGAGCCGGATCGTGATGCGGCCCTTGGGCTCTTGCGACAAGAATGCATAGAAGCTGACCACGCCTTCGACTGCCACCTGGGTCAGTCCGGTCTGGTCTGCGACCGTTTGCATCGTCGCGCGCGAAATCCAGCGGAACTGGTCCTGCACATCGCGCAGGATATCCAGCATCCGGTGCGGATCGTTGTCGTGGCGGGCGCAGATCAGCGCGATTTGACCTTGATCAGACGCGCTCTGGGGGTGCTGTTCCATGACCTGACGCTAACGCGACCGCACGGGGCGCTCATTGATTTGCATCAACGCATTTCATTTAGCAGCGCGCCTGCGCAGATCGTCCTGCACGTCCTGATACAGATAATCCCGTGTCAGCGGGACTGCATCGATCTTGCGCGACAGTTGGAACTGAAACACGGCTTGCTGCCCGTGCCGGAATGTCTGTTCGCTGGCCGCCAGATAAAACCGCCACATTCGCACGAAACGGTCGTCATAGATGGCGCTGACTTCCTCATGGCTCTGGTTGAACCGGTCAAACCAGTGCCGCAGCGTATAGGCATAATGCAGCCGCCAACATTCGACATCCGCAGGCCAGAGCCCGGATTTTTCCACCGCCGTCATGGTCTCGGACATGGTGGGAATATACCCGCCGGGAAAGATATACTTGGCAATCCATGGGTTAGTGGCATCCGGCGTACCCGTCCAGCCGATCGTGTGGATCAGCGCGACACCATCGGGCGTCAGAAGGTCCCTGATGGCGTCGAAGTAATCGGTGAAATGCGGCAGGCCCACATGTTCGAACATCCCGACCGAGACGATTCGGTCAAATTGCCCTTCCACATCACGATAATCGCAGAGCTTGAACGTCACCTTGTCCGACAGCCCGGCATCTGCGGCGCGTTTGGTGGCCAGCGCGTGTTGCTCTTCTGAAAGGGTGATCCCCAGCACATCTGCCCCGTAGTCCTGTGCCAGCGTCAGTGCCATGCCCCCCCAGCCGCAACCAATGTCGAGAACCTGCATCCCGGGTTCCAGCATCAGTTTGCGGGCGATGTGGTGCTTTTTGTTGATCTGCGCCTGTTCCAGCGTGTCGTTGTCCTTGCGGAAGTACCCGCAGGAGTACTGCCGGTCGGCGTCCAGAAACAGGTCATAAAGCTCGCCGGACAGGTCATAGTGGTGCGCGACATTGCGCTTTGCCCTTGGGGCCATGTTGTTTTGGTTGATCCGCCTCATGGCGATGCGCAGGCGGGGGATGATCCGTTGCCACCAGACCCGCGGCGCGCCGTTCAGGTTGCGGACAGCCAGTGCCAGAAGGCCTTGTATATCATCTTCCGCAATCGTCAGGGTGCCGTTCATGTAAGATTCGCCCAGCGCCAGTTCGGGGTTCAATGCAAGGCGCCTGACCGTGGCGGTGTCGTGCAGACGCACCTGCACCGGATTGCCCGTGCCGTCACCATAGCTGTGGATCTGACCATCCGGCATGGTCACTTGCAGCGTGTCGCGCTGTATCATCAGGCTCAACATGCGATTGATTGCGAGTTGCCACATGGTCCTATCCTCTGGCCGTTCTGTTTCCTTGAAACATCCCTTGAATTGTCCTGCGATGACGCTCCAATTCCGACAAACCGGGTTTGCCGCTTATTGGCCGATGTCTGTGCGCCACCCGCCTCCACCATAGCCAAGCACGCCTTTCGGTCAAATTTCGCAGCAGAAACTGATCTTGGTCAATTGGCGATGGCAGGCAGACAGTAGGCTTTGGATCATGGTCATCCTATACATGGCATGTCGTCCCGGCTTCTCGCAGCAAGGAACAAAAAATGGCAAATGATCAGACAGAGGTCATCGCTTTTCTGGAAGGTGCCGGGGGCGGGCCGACGCCTGAGCAGGTGATCCAGACCCATGCAGCCATTGTGGCGCTTTATGCGGATACGGCGCTCAAGATCAAACGTGCCGTCAAATATGATTACCTTGATTTTTCAACGCTGGCGCTGCGTGAAAAGATGCTGCGCCGTGAACTGGCGCTGAACGGTGAGGCCGCAGCAGGGGTGTACCGCGATGTCGTGCCGATCACCCGCGATGCGCAGGGCCGATTGCAGCTTGATGGGACTGGTGAAGTTGTGGAATGGGTGCTGCGCATGGCGCGGTTTCCCCTCGAGGCGGAACTGTCGGTCATGGCTGACAAGGGCCAGATCGACCTGACGCTGGCCGACGCCATGGGCCGGTCGATCGCCGAGTACCACCACCACGCGCCGCGCCTGCCCGAAGATGGCGCCATTCTGATCGCTGAAATCATCGAAGAGCTGCACCGCGTGCTTGCTGACATGACGGACAAGCTTGGGCAGGATAGCGTCGACCGGGTTCTGACCGCCTTGCGCAAGGCCCATCTACAGGGCGCGGATCTGATGCGTGGCAGGGCGCAGATGGGCTGGGTCCGGCGTTGTCACGGTGATCTGCATCTGCGCAATCTGGTCATGTGGCAAGGCGTGCCGACGCCCTTTGATGCCCTGGAGTTTGACGAACGGCTGGGCACCTGTGATGTGCTTTATGATCTGGCCTTCTTGCTGATGGACCTGAAACACCGGGGCCTGGATGATGCAGCGAATGTGACCTTGAACGCCTATCTGCACCGCACGGCCACGGAGGATCATTTGCATGGATTGGCGCTGCTGCCCCTTTACCTGGCGGTGCGGGCCACGATCCGGGCGATGGTGGATGTGCAAACAGCGGCGTTCCAAAAGGATCCCGACGCGCTGATTGAGGATGCAAGAGGGTTCATGGCGCAGGCCCGCAGCTATCTGTCGCCGCAAGACCCGGCTCTGGTGGCCATTGGTGGGTTGTCAGGAACGGGCAAGACCACTCTGGCCAAGCTGATCGCTGCCCAGATCGGGCGCAGTCCGGGTGCGGTGCATCTGCGCAGCGATCTGGAGCGCAAGGCGCTGTTTGGCGTCGATCAGTTGGATCATCTGCCACAGAGCGCCTATGACCCCCACGTCAGCACCAAGGTCTATACCCGGATGCGTGACAAGGCCCGGCTGGCTTTGATAGCGGGACATTCGGTCATTCTGGATGCGCTGCACGGGCCAGAGGCCGAACGTGACGCCGCCGAGCGACTGGCTGCCGATCTGGGTTGCGCATTTCATGGGCTGTGGCTTGATCTGGAAACGCCAGACCGTCTGGCCCGCATTGAAGCGCGCAAGCACGATGCTTCGGATGCAGATGCAGAGGTGGCCCGCAGGCAAGCCGCTATGGACATCGGGACGATCGGCTGGACCCGGCTGGATGCCGGCGTTGCCTTGGCCCGCCTTGCCACCAAAGCCTTGTCCGTTATCTCCAGTGACGCCGCTTAGCCCTGTGCGGGGGCTTCGGGCAGATCGCATGCCGCATTGTCAATGGGCCAGAAGCACCGGGATATCCTGCTGCCCGATCATGGTCTCCGTGGTGCCGCCAAAGACCCTCTCGTTCCAGCGGGCGCGCCCATAGGCACCCATGACCACCAGATCGGCGGTTCGTTCCTGCGCCCGTTGCCCGATTGCCTGCGCCACATTGTGCCGTCCGGTGGCATATTCCTGTACGGTAACGGCGCAACCATGATGGCTGAGCCATGTTGCCAGATCAGCACCGGGGCTTTCGCCGTCGGCGTATTGCGATGGGTCCGCGTCAAAGCAGGCGATCGTCACTTCCTTTGCGGCCTTGAGGATCGGCAATGCGGCCCGGATGGCCCTGATCGCTGGCAAGCTGCTGTTCCAGGCGACGAATACGTTGTCCGGGGCCAGCGCCTTGCTGTTTGCCTCGGCATTCAGGATCACGGGGCCGGGGCCTTCGAGCAAGAGGCCGTAGACTACGTTTTCAAACGAATTGCTGTCTTTGCGCAGGCTGTTTTGCACAATGCTGACATCGGCAAAAATGGCCCGCAGGGCGACCAGATCGTGAAATGCCGCCGGCTCGACACAGATCGTGCCAACCTCACCTGTCAGGCCTTCGCGCTGAAGATACGCGCGGGTCTTGTCCTGCTGATCCGTCAACATGGCGGCCATCTCATTGCGCTTGTTGATCCAGACCTCGGGAACGGCTGGTGCGCCATAGGGCGAGGTCATGATGGAATAGGGCAGGATCGGAACCGGCCCAAGATGCAGCACGCTCAGCCGTCCGCCTTGGGTGGTCGCGGCTTCGGCCACCTGGGCAAGATCGGATGTCGTGCCATCGGGGCCTTGCAGGGCCAGAAAAGTAAAGTTTTTCATGGTGCGCCTCTTGTTTGCTTGGGGTGCAGTCTAGGCAGGCTGCGGGTGTGATCATTGAGATAAGTCAAAGCGACAAATACCGGCTTCTGCCATTGTCAGGCAAAGACAAGTGAGACAGTTCTGTGACGGATAACAGCTTTTATCAGGCCCTTGGCGTGCCCAGAGACGCCTCAGCCGACGACATCAAACGGGCCTATCGCAAACTGGCCCGCAAGTATCACCCTGACGTCAATTCCAGCGCCGAAGCCAGCACCAGGTTCAAGGCCGCTGGCGAGGCTTACGACGTGTTGCGCGACCCTGAAAAGCGCGCGGCCTATGACCGTTATGGTGCAGACTGGGACCAGCCGCGCCCTGATCCACAGCGACAGGGGCACGAAAGGGAAGGTGGCTTTGCCTTTGATGAGCGGGACATCGACCCCAAGATGTTCCGCGACTTTTTCGGCCAGCGGTTTGGCGGGGCGCAGATGCGGCAGGATCAACACGCCCGCGTGGACATTGCGCTGGAGGATGCGATCCAGGGCGCAAAACAGACCCTGACCCTGCAAATGCCGCAGATCGACGACACCGGCCAGGTGGTCATGCAGACCCGTCATGTCGATCTGCGCATTCCAAAGGGTATCCTGCCCGGCCAGCAATTGCGCCTGCAAGGGCAGGCCACCGGTGGCGGTGACCTGTTCATTGAGGTCGCCTTCAAACCGCATGCAGTCTACCGCGTCGAAGGCCGCGATCTTTTTGTTGAACTGCCCATCACGCCCTGGGAGGCGGCGCTGGGCGGCAAAGTCAAAATGCCGACGCCGACCGGGGCAGTGGATTTGTCAATTCCTGCCGGGGCCAGGCCTGGCCAGAAACTGCGCTTGCGTGGACGGGGGCTGCCTGCGGCGCAAAAGGGCGATCTGTTTGCCGTGCTGCAAATCGTCAATCCGCCCAAACTCTCAACCAATGCCCGCGCGCTTTATGAACAACTGGCCAACGAACAACCCTTCAATCCGCGCGCAAAACTTGGAGTATGAAGCGATGAAGCATGCAACACACCGCAACCCGCGCGTCGATGTGATCGAAAAGTTGTCTCTGTCAGAACTGACGATGTTCTGCGACACCAGCGCCGATTGGGTTATCAGACTGGTGGAATACGGGGTTGTCACACCGATCACCACAGCGGCGCCCGAATGGGAATTCACCCCGCCCCACATCGCCCGCGCCCGCAAAGCCGCAAGGTTGATGCGGGATCTGGGGCTGAACCTGGCCGGGGTCGCCCTTGTGCTGGATCTGATCGAGGAACGCGATGCATTGGCGCGCAAACTGGCGCTGGTCGATGGAAATGCGCCTGTCTAACGGTTTTTGCGGAACAGCCGTTTATTGAGCGCCACGAAACGGTCAATTGGCCAAGTCCAGAACGATCGGTCCTTCGCCCGCAGATAGGCGTAGCCAAGCCATGCCGCAAAGCCAGCCCCTACGACATTGACGATCAGGTCGCCCATTGTGTCCTCCAGCCCGGACTTCTGCATGTTCAATCCGAACCATCTGTCCATCAGGAATTCGAAGATTTCCCAGAAAGCACCGACCGTGACCGCCAAACCAAAAGCCATCAGACACATTGCCCATGGCGGAGCGGCGAACCTGTCACCCTCAAACATCATCAGCACGAAAACAAAGCCGATCAGCCCAAAGCCGATGGAGGATGAACCGTGCAGGGCGATGTCCCACCACCACACTCTTTCGTAGAAATCAAACGCCTCGCCCATAAAGATCGAGGCCATCAGGAAAAGCGTGATCGCTGCCACAAAGGGGATGGGCAGGGTGATATCCAGCCGTCGCGCCAGAACCAGCGGTGCCAGCGCCAGGGCCAGCGTCGCAAGGGCGACGAAACCAAGCTCCCAGCGCCCTGCAATCGCTGCAGCTATTGCCGACAGAAGCAAGAGCGCCCAAAGGGCGCGCACAAAGTAGCCATGTTCCCGAAGATGCGATAGCACTGGCTGCTGCCCCTTTTTTACAGGCCTATCATACCTATATGAGCTTCATGTCGTCCCCGATCAAGAACCACTCGCATCGCATTGCAAGTTACAATATCCGCAAGGCCCGCGGCCTTGATGGTCGCCGTGATCCGGGCCGGGTGATTGACGTGATCAATGGGCTGGGGGCCGATGTCATCACCTTGCAAGAAGCGGATCATCGCCTGGGTGAACGCCCAGCGGCCCTGCCCAAGGACCTGATCGCGCGGGCCACTGATTTTGACATGGTGCCTTTGGCCACCAATGATATCAGCCTCGGGTGGCACGGCAACGCGGTGCTGGTCCGGCGCGGCGTGAAGGTGGCCAGCTTTGCCCGCATCCCCCTGCCGGGGGTGGAACCGCGCGGCGCCGTAGCAGTGACGCTGGCGGATGGTCCCACGGTGATCGGGGTGCATCTGGGCCTTTTGCGCAGTTCACGCCGTCAGCAACTGGAAGTGCTGCGCCAACGGGCCGAGGCGGCCGCCAATGCGGTGATGATCGGCGATATGAACGAATGGGCCAAAACCCGTGGGTTCGAGCCGCTCAACGGGCGCTTTGCGCTTTACAGCCCCGGCCGCAGCTTTCACGCCGCGCGGCCTATTGCTGCCCTTGACCGGGTGGCGCTGTCACATGATCTGACGCTGACGGATGCCGGCGTGGACGAAGGGCCTCTGGCCAGGCGCGCCTCGGACCATCTGCCGATTTGGGCGGATGTTGGGTGTTGAGACCACAGTGCGGGAACCGTCACCCCGAGGCGTCGTTCCTGAGTGCCGCGCGCATGTCTTCAAGCCGTTCTTCAAACACGGCCTCATCGCCGAAATCGGCGAAACCGGGGTAGCGCAGGTGTGGCTCTGAGACCCGGCTGGCGTGTTTGATGGGGCACCAATAGGCTTCGGTCCGCGATGCCACTTCGCGCACCCATCCGATCACCCCGTTGGCATATCCGCAGTAGATGCAGTTCAGTTTCTGCAATCCGTTGAGATAGCCCAGCTGCTGGCGGTCAATCACAATGAAGTCTCGCCGGGGCACCCTGGCGATCCCATAGACCGGAAAGCTGACCGCCTGATACAGCATAACGAACAGATCGAGGATCACGAACGGGACAATCAGGACATAGATGAAAGGGGCCGTCAGCACGATCATGAGGCGCGTGCGGGCCAGAAAGCTGGACAGGCGCATGCGCGCAGCACGGTGGCGCGCGGTGACGTCCGCTTCGAACACCGCGCGGCGGCGATCCAGCCGATAGCGCAGTTCCTTGCGCTTTTCGGCAAGTTCGGCCTCCAGCGCCTCTTCAAGGTCGCGGATACGTTTGGTGAGTTGTTCCAGCCTGTTGGTCATAGGATTTGTGCCTCGCTGATCTGCGCTATTTGGATGTGTTTGCGCGCGCGTATGTCCCAAAGATGCAACCGTTTGCGGTGCAATGACAGCGATAAGGGAAATTCGTCAGAACGCTTTGTCAGGCGAGGCAGGCCAGGGCTCGATCCCAAATCTTCGATTGTGAGAGCCGCCTTCGCTCCTTGGCGCACGAACGGTCTCGATGCGGGAGGAAGCTGCCGTTCGTAGACTCTCCGCAAACGTCGCCTTTCATGTGTTGGAGTCTCACGGCACTGTTCTCGTGACAGAGACTTAGAGCGGCCACGCCGCAGCCACTTGTAACTATTCTCTCTGCGAGAGTGGACATTCGCGAACTGACAGACGATGAGCTGAATACTCTTTTCATTACCCTCCGACCAGAAACGTCAGGTGGCCGCGTTTTTGAAAAGAAGACGGTTTCTGACGCGGAGCGCCGGCTACGCAACCGAATGGCTGAACAATCAAAGCTTGGTCACAGCATCTGGCACGTCAAAATCGATCCACAGCCATCATCTATGCCCTGATTGAGACCGCCAAACTGAGCAGATTCGATCTGCAAACATGGCTTGGCGACAGCCTCTATCTGTCAGCGCGTGCTTTCCGATGCGACGCCATCAACCCGAATCGTCTGACCTGTCAAAACGCCGCCTCAGTTGAGGGCAACGTACGGCGTGTGCGCCACACGCTCCCACCGGGTTAACTTAGCAGGTGTTCGGCGTCCCTCCGGCGACAATCGCTTCCCAATCCGCTCCCACCGGGTTAACTTAGCAGGTGTTCGGCGTCCCTCCGGCGACAATCGTTTCCCAATCCGCTCCGAGCACCTGTCGTGCCGAGAGGCCGTTGTCATAGCCAGGGTCACCAGGTGAGAGCATCTGGATAATCACGTCCTCGTTCGTGCGCGTCATAGGCGTCACGGTCCCGCCGCCGACAGTGGGATTAAAGATAACACCGCCAGAACTCTCACGGCTTTGGTTGCCTGCTACAATGAACCGGTCGCCACCACGTTTGATGACCTCGATTGCGCCCGCCTGGAACGCCACGTTCCGCGTGGCCGAGGCGGCACAGACCGGTGCACCTTCGGTGGACACTCTGAACGAGGTTGCGGTTAGTGGCTGCACATCGGTGAACGCGCATCCGGCTAAGAAAGTGGAGAGCGCTAGCGCCCCTGTCGAAAAAAATCGCATTGACAATCCCCTCAATTAATTAAAGTGCGTGACGCTAGGGCAGCCAGTGCCTTTAAGCAAACAAAATCAGATGTCAGCCTACCACCTCCAGCCGAAAAGCCCCCTCAATCGGCCAGCGCATGCCTGCCTATACACCTCCGTTAACCCGTATCGGCTCGGCTGCATGGGTGACCTGAGCTCCTAAATCTCCACCAGCTTTGTGTAGAGTCCGCCCAAACGAAGGACGGACAAATGATGGCACCATTCACCGACGAACAGATCATTCAGATGATCACGGAGCAGGAAATCGGCGAGCGGACGGCTGATGTGTGCAGGCGTTATTGGATCGTCCAGGGCACTTTTCAAATACAAGTTGAAGCATGGAGGTATGGAGCCATCGGATGCAAAGAAGTTTCGCGGGTTGGAATCTGAGAAAGCGAAGCTGAAGAGTTACTGGCCGAGCAGATGCTGGATAACGCGATGCTGAGGGATGTGACTCAAAAATGGTGACGCCCGAGGCGAAGCGGAAAGCGGTGGTTCATTTGTGCGAACAGCTTCAGGTGAGCCAGCGTCGGGCATGCGATGTCTTACAGATAGACAGGTCAAAGGTGCGATATCGGTCGCGACGCAGTGACGATTCCGACGTGCGCGGCGCAATTAAATGTGTTTCCAACGAACGGCAGCGGATTGGGTATCGCCGCATCCACGTCATGATCGAGCGGAAGGGCCATATGGTGTATCACAAGAAGCTGAGACATCTATCGCGAAGAGAAGCTGCAGGCGCGCCGCAGAGGCGGCCGGAAGCGCGCTTTGAGCACCCGGAAGCCGATGGTGCTGCCAGATGGACCAAACCAGCGGCGGTCACTGGATTTCGTGTCCGATGCGTTCACCGGCGGTCGGCGGTTCCGCATTCTGGCGGTGGTGGAAGACTGCACCTGCGAAATTCTGCCTTTGATCGCAGATACATCCCTGTCTGGCCAGCGAGTCACGCGGGAACTGGATCGGGTCAACGCGGAACGGGGGTGCCCAGGAACCATTGTGTCGGACAACGGCACCAAGTCTATGAGCATGACGATCCTGAGACGGGTTCAGAATACCGGGATCGACTGGCACTACATCGCGCCGGGCAAGCCGAGCCAGAACGCATTCATCGAAAGCTTCAACGGCAAGCTGCGGGACGAATGCCTGAACGAGACGCTCTTCAGCTCGCTGGCCGAAGCCAAAGAAACGCTGGAAGCACGGCAGGAGGATTACAACAGACACAGACCGCACTCGGCGTTAAAGACCCTGACGCCGATAGAATTTGCAAAGAAAATGACGCTGGACAAAATGGCCGCTTAACGCATCAATTCAAAGCCGAGGACTCTTTGCGAGTTGGAGGAAACCTGGGGCGCAGGTCACGCACGAACTGGTAAAGCCCGGAGCAATAGCTGCCCTTTGCTGGCGCGGCTGTTGCTCCACAGTATCTCCCCGCATTTACGGCGACGCGGCAGGAGTCGTTGGGGGGGTCATTCAAGCGCGCCATATTGGACCGCATCCAAGGAGTCCCTGCACTGCACGTAAAGCAAGACAAATTCTAGAAGGGCGTGATGGGAGGAGAATGCCAGTTCACGCCGTGTTGTAGTGTCACGTGAATTCCTTGGCATTGGCATACGGCTTGGTGGCGCTGCGATGTAGTCACCATCTGCAGTTCGAAGCCCGGTTTAGCTGCACAGCTTCGTGATAACAGACAGATCGTCAGACAAGTGGTTCACAAAGAGTGTAGGATCAAGAAGCGGGCTCTTATCATCGAAGCCCCTCAGAAGTGACAATGGCGTCCCTGTGGCGCGGCGGATGGCTTGCGTGGTTTGGTCTCCAACCGCGTTCACCATTGTTGAAATAGCTTGCATCATCTCAAGATCGGCGCCGGCCAATGTTCCGTTTTCCAAGGTCAGCCGCTGGTCTTTCCTGATCACCCTCCGGCCGTTAAGAACGAATCCGCCAATCTGCGATCCGGCGGTCGCCATCGCATCCGTCACGAGCATGATCCTCTCGTTATTTTTTGCGGCTGCCAGTGCAATCCGGATTGTCGCAGGATGCACATGCACCCCATCGGCAATCAGTCCCGCGAAAATGTCATCACGTGCAAGAGCTGCGCCAACCAGACCCGGCTCACGGTTGCCCAGTTGGCTCATCGCATTAAAGAGATGCGTCACACAGCGTGCGCCCGCATCAAAGGCCGCCATGCAGGTCTCGAAATCTGCATCCGTATGTCCAAGAGAGACGATGACGCCCGCGTCGGACATGGCACGAATTTGTGCGTAGGTCGCGTTTTCAGGTGCGACGGTCATCATGACGTTTGGCAACCGCTCGGCAGCGCTCAGGACCACTGCCAGGTCATCATCGCCCATCGGGCGGATCAGGCTGGGGTCGTGGGCGCCTTTTCGTGCAACAGACAGATGCGGTCCTTCAAGATGAATACCGGCGATACCTGCGACCCCCTCAGCAATGGCCCGTTCAACGGCGCTGATCGCGGCTTTGGTGCGTTCTGGAGTATCCGTTATCAGGGTCGGAACAATGACTGCCGAACCAATTGAAGCATGTGCCTCGGCGATGGTGCGCAATGCGTTAACGGATTGATTGTCGTTGAACATCACCCCACCGCCACCATTGATTTGCAGATCAACAAAGCCCGGCATGATGAACCCGCCTGGCAAGGTCTCCAGCGGACAATCATCGGGCAAGTTCCGGCGGGCCATGATGCAGCGCGACCCGTCGACATTCACCACCAGAGCGTCGTCGTCGTGAAAGTAGGTGCCATCGTGAATGCGCGCGCCAACGTAGGCTTTAGCAATTGTGCTCATATCGTTTCGGTCACTTTTTTCAGGTGCCGTGGGGCATCTGGATTGATCCCCCGCGATTCCGCGACCCGCTCGACCATGGAATAGAAGCTGGCGATCAGACTGATCGGATCTGTCAGCGCATGGCCCGTGCGGATGACGTCGAGCTCATTTGCCTTGCTGAGCTTGCTGCTTGTGGCAAATACCGTCGCGCCTTTAGCGGCGATTTCATCTGCGACGCTGGCCAGCGCAGCTTCGGCTTCGTCTTGCGCGGCGAGGCCGATGACTGGAAAGCCTCCGTCTACCATTGAAACCGGCCCGTGAAGCACTTCAGCTGAAGAATAGGATTCCGCATGGATTTGGCAGGTTTCCTTGAATTTCAACGCAGCCTCATTCGAAATCGCGTAGGCTGGCCCGCGCCCCAGACAAAAGACCGAGTTCCGTCCACTCAAGGCCGCCCGCGCCTCAGGCCAATCAAGCTGCACGGCCTGCTCCAATTTCGATGGCAAATCCACAATTGCATCTCGCAGGGCATCATCTTCTGCGCACTCGGCCAGGAACCAGATGCCCGCGATCGCCGAGTTCACAAAGGTCTTTGTTGCCGCGACACTGATTTCAGGGCCGGCATGCAGGTTGAGTGTGTGATCCGCCACGGGTGCCAGCGGGCTGTCCGGGTGATTTGTCATCGCAATCGATAGCGCACCACCTTCTCGTGCCATTCGGGCCATTTCGACGATGTCAGGGCTCTTTCCGGATTGGGACACCGACAGGCATACGCCGCCGTCTAGCCTCAGCTTGCGCCCGTAAATCGAGGCTATAGAGGGCCCGATCGACGCCATTGGCCGGGCCAGCAGAAGTTCTGATGCATATTTCAGATATGTTGCGGCATGATCCGATGACCCGCGAGCGACACTCACCAAAAAATTCGGGTCCCTGGCGCGGACGGCGTCAGCGGCTCGACGGATTGCGTCGCCGCCGTTTGCAAGCAAGCGTTCGGCAGCGACCGGAATTTCCAGCACTTCCGCACGCATTTGAGTTTGGTCGGTTTTCATTCTCTTGGCCTACTCTTTGGCAAGGCGAAGCTCGGCTACAAAGTTGTAGGCGTCCCCGCGGTAGATGGATTGGGTGAACTCGACGACGCGCCCATCGCCAAGGTAAGATGTTCGCTCGATCCGCAGACCGGCTGTCCCCACGGGAACCTCCAGCAGCCTGGCGTCGATTTCCTCAAGATTGATCGCGGATATTTTTTGTAGCGCGCGATGGGGCCGGAATCCGGACTTCTCCAATACAGCATAGAGCGACGTCTCGACTTCCAGTGGATTGGGTAACATCTGGGTCGACAGTGAGGCGCGCTCAATTGCCATTGGTCTGTTGTCCGCGGTTCTGAGCCGCGCAATCCGAGAGACGGATGCATCAGGTGTCAATGCAAGTGCCAAGACTTCGTCGGGCGACGGCATAAATATCCCGCGTTCGAGCCACACGCTTGTCGAGGTCATGCCCCGGCGTGCCATGTCCTCACTAAAGGATGTCAGTCGCGACATGGATTGTTCGAACTTGGGCGTGCCTGACGCAATAAACGATCCTGATCCTTGCCTCTGAACGATGATGCCGTCTTCTGCGAGCGCCTGGATCGCCTTGCGGACAGTGACACGCGACATGTCAGTGATTGAGGCAATTTCCCGTTCGGGCGGCAGTGGATTGCCGGACTTTAACACGCCTTGATCAACACCGTCTGTCAATCGCTTGCGCAGCTGCATGTAACGTGGCCCGCCGTCTGATTGCAGCCACTTATCTGGTGCCAGGAAATCTGCGATGCTCATGTGAGGTCCTCTGGGCTTCTCTCAAGATTTGAATGCGCAAAGCGAAATGCTCCGTCCAGGGCGTCTCCGCTCCTCTCGCGCAGGCCCGCTGTCGTTTCAGTGGGTAGATAGTCCGCGTAATGCGGTCCCACGCCACCAATCAGACACAGCGCATCTCCTGCTTTGAAGCGCAATGCGGTCAGGCAGCGTTGCAAGTAATCGACCCCAGCCTGCATGATCTCTTGTCCCACAGGGTCACCCGCGTGTGCGAGAGCAACAACATCGGGCGCAAATGATCCATAGTCCCCTGGCAGGGCGGACATGCTGAACGCTACGATCTCATTGGGGTCGTTTTGAAATTTCGCAAAAAGGTCCCGGGTCAGGTCGCTGTGTTCTGCCAGCCCATCGTGGCAAAGCAAGACCTGGCGCAGACTTTGCTGCCCGAGCCACGAACCAGACGCCTGATCACCGACAAAAAAGCCCCAACCGCCAACGCCGCGAGAGCGACCCGCGGTGCAGGCGGCAGCAAATGTTCCGGTCCCAACGGAGAGCAGGAACCCATCCTGTTCTCCAAGGGCGCCTTTCAAGGCGGTTTGCCGATCGTCAGTGACCGTCGTGTGGCGATAGGGCATGGCGGTTGCCACCCTGTCTGCGTCTTGCGGCGTCATCACACCGGCAAGGCCGAGATGCGCCGTGGCACCCTTCAGGCGCTCCAAGTCAACTTCGCCGCTGACGGCAGCAGCTTCGACAGTTGCAGTTACATTTCTGATTGCGAGCCCCGGAGCAGAGGTCACGTTTGCAGGGCCGCCTTCCGCGCGGGCAAATATCCCATATTTTTCCGTGCCAATGGCCACGCGGCACCCGGTGCCACCGCCATCAACGCCGATAATCAAGGTATGTAATGAATCAGGCATGCAATACCTATAAGATACCTTTGCCAGAAAAACTATACCTTTTGACGTAATAAATGCCATTATTGGCCTTAATCCATAGGAATTTTGGGCCCTGACTAGAAAATGATGGACAAAAGGTATTACAAAGGTATTATTTTGGGAATTGGGGGGATTCGGATGCCTTTAGCAACCACCGAAACTTTGTCAGCGGGTCTTCAGATCGATGCGCGGCCTCGGCTCGAGGCGGCGGAATTCTTGCTGGATGGGCAGTCAGCCGCGATTGAAGCCGTCAGGCAAGCTGCGCCAATGCTGTTGAGTGCGGCCCAAACGATCGCGTCTGCTATCCGCAAAGGGCACAGCATCCATTATGCAGCTGCGGGAAGCTCCGGCCTTATGGCGCTGGCCGATGCGAGCGAGCTGAATGGTACATTTGGCATCCCTTCTGAAAAAATCCAAATTCACATGGCTGGAGGTGTGCCCGTTGATGGCCACATGCCAGGCAATACCGAAGACGATGAGACCAGCGCCCGCCAATTCGCAAGGAAGATATCCAATGGCGATGTTGTCGTTGTGCTGACGGCCAGCGGCACCACACCCTATGCGCTCGAGATTGCTCGCGCCGCAAAGCGCAAGGGCGCATTTGTTATCGGGATCGCGAATAATCCTGGCACGCCTTTGTTGGATCTTGCGGACGGGCCGATCTGCATTGCCACGCCGCCCGAGGTCGTTGCTGGTTCCACCCGCCTCGGTGCGGGTACGGCCCAGAAAGCTGCGCTCAACCTGATGTCCACCTTCATGGGTATCGAACTGGGCCATGTTTATCAGGGCGAGATGGTCAATGTTGTCGCAGACAATGCCAAGCTTGTACGGCGGTCCATAGCGATCGTGTCGCGCATCGCAGGTGTTAGCGAAGAAAAAGCTGAGACCGCCATTGCGCAAACGAACGGACAGGTCAAACCCGCCGTTCTTGTCGCTTCAGGGTGTCCGCCCGCACAGGCTGGTACATTGCTCGAATACTACAGTGGCCAATTGGGCCCCTGCTTATCATCACTTTCATCAAACCAGACAAACATGTCTAACTAGGGAGAAGACCATGAAGAAATCTCAATTTATTGTCGCCATGATGGCGTCGTCTATCTTAGCGGGAGCCGCGGCTGCCCAAGATGTCACGCTGACCATCGAAAGCTGGCGCAACGATGATCTTGCCATCTGGCAAAACGAGATCATCCCGGCATTTGAAGCCGCAAACCCAGGTATCAAGCTGAACTTTTCTCCATCTGCACCGGCTGAATACAACGCGGTTCTGAACTCCAAGCTGGATGCGGGCTCTGCCGGCGATATCATCACCTGCCGCCCCTTCGATGCGTCTCTGGCGCTGTATGAAGCCGGGCATCTGGCCGACATCAGTGATCTGGAAGGCATGGCGAATTTCTCGCCTGTCGCAAAATCAGGCTGGAGCACCGACGATGCATCCGTGCAGTTCTGCGTGCCGATGGCTTCGGTGATCCACGGCTTTATCTACAACAAGGACGCTTTTGCCGAGCTTGACATCGACGTGCCAACGACCGAAGCCGAGTTCTTTGCGGCACTCGACACAATCAAGGAAGACGGCAGCTATATCCCGATGGCGATGGGCACGAACGATCAGTGGGAAGCCGCGACCATGGGCTACAACAACATCGGCCCAAACTACTGGAAAGGCGAGGAGGGCCGTCTGGCTCTGTTGTCCGGTGAGCAGAAGCTGACGGACGAAGCATGGGTTGCGCCTTATCGTCAACTGGCCCGTTGGGGTGAGTATCTGGGTGATGGTTTCGAAGCGCAGACCTATCCTGACAGTCAGAACATATTTACCCTCGGGCGCGCGGCGATCTATCCGGCAGGGTCTTGGGAAATCTCTGGCTTCAACAACCTTGTTGATTTCGAGATGGGCGCATTCTATCCGCCTGTCCAGAATGCCGGCGATACCTGCTACATTTCGGATCACACCGACATCGGCATCGGCATGAACGCAGCCAGCGAGAACAAAGAGGCGGCAGCGATCTTCCTCAACTGGGTTGGCTCATCGGAATTTGCAACGATCTTTGCAAATGCTCTGCCGGGGTTCTTCCCGCTGTCGAACGCGCCGGTCACTCTGGAAGATCCGCTCGCGCAAGAGATCATTTCATGGCGGGGTGAGTGCGAAAGCACGATCCGTTCGACCTATCAGGTGCTGTCGCGGGGCACGCCAAACCTTGAGAACGACACATGGAACGCTTCCGTGGCCGTGATCAAAGGCGAGGAAAGCCCCGAAGATGCAGGTGCGCGTCTGCAAGAGGGTCTGGCCAGCTGGTACGAACCACAGCAGTAAGTATCCTCCCCCGGTCCTGCGCGATGCATGTCGCCGCGCGGGACCAACTCCCCGATAATACCGGCTATTTGCAAGGCACCCCCCTCGGGGCTTTTCAAATGACCTGTATCAAAATGAAGGATCTGGCAAATGGCTGATAAACCACGTTTCCGTTGGCACATCGTTGTGTTTCTGGCCCCTGCGGTGCTGGTCTACACCGCCGTCATGATCTATCCGCTTTTCAACACGCTGCGCTTGTCGCTTTTCACAGAAATCGACCAAACGCGGGTCTATGTTGGATTGCAGAATTTCAAGACACTGTTTGGCGACACCGTCTGGTCCACCCAGTTCTGGAACGCGCTCGGCAATAATTTCTGGTTCTTCGTTATCCACATGCTGGTTCAGAACCCGATTGGCATCGCTCTTGCTGCGATCCTGAGCCATCCCAAGCTACGGTTCGCCGCCTTCTACCGCTCTGCCATCTTCATCCCGACGATTCTGTCGTTCGTGATTGTTGGATTTGCCTGGAAACTGATCCTTTCGCCGATCTGGGGCATTGCGCCGGGGATGCTGGATGCCGTCGGCTTGAAGTCACTTTACGCGCCATGGTTGGGAAAAGAGGAATACGCGCTGACCACCTTGTCGCTCGTCTCGGTCTGGCAGTTTGTCGGCATTCCGATGATGCTGATCTACGCAGCCCTCCTGTCGATCCCCGATGAGATACTTGAGGCCGCAGAGGTCGAAGGGATCACCGGTTTTTCTGCCTTCTGGAAAATCAAGCTGCCTCTGATCCTGCCGTCAATCGGCATCATCTCGATCCTGACGTTCGTGGCAAACTTTAACGCATTCGACCTGATCTATGCTGCACAGGGGGCGCTGGCGGGGCCGGATTTCTCAACGGATATTCTGGGGACGTTCATGTATCGCACGTTCTTTGGCTTCCAACTGCAATTAGGGGATCCGCATATGGGGTCGACCATCGCTTCGGCCATGTTTGCAATCATCCTCATCGGTGTGTGCCTGTACCTCTTTGGTATTCAGTCACGCATGCGCCGCTATCAGTTCTGAGGAGAATGACATGAATGCCGCTCGTCAAAACCGCTTCAACACATTTGCCGCCCACGGCGCGCTGGTCCTTTACACGTTGATCGCGCTGTTTCCGGTCTTTGTCATCGTTATCAACAGCTTCAAGGATCGTCGGTCGATCTTCCGCGAGCCTTTGGCGCTACCTAATTCAGAGAGCTTTTCTTTGATCGGATATGAGACCGTTCTGAAACAAGGGGACTTCTTCCTCTACTTCCAGAACTCCATGATCGTGACTGTGGGCTCGCTGTTCTTCATCCTGCTCTTTGGCGCGATGGCCGCCTTTGCGCTTGCGGAATACCGGTTCAAGGGCAACACGCTGATGGGTCTTTATCTGGCGCTTGGCATCATGATCCCCATTCGCATCGGCACGGTCGCCATTCTGGAAATGATGGTGCAAACCGGGCTGGTCAACACGCTGTGGGCCCTGATCTTGGTCTACACTGCCCAGGGTCTGCCTTTGGCCGTGTTCATCCTGTCCGAATTCATGCGTCAGGTCAGTGATGACCTGAAGAATGCAGGGCGCATCGATGGCCTGTCTGAATACCGCATCTTCTTTCGACTGGTCTTGCCACTGGTGCGGCCGGCCATGGCGACGGTCGCGGTGTTCAACATGATCCCGATCTGGAATGACCTGTGGTTCCCGCTGATCCTTGCTCCCGCCGAAGAGGTGAAAACCCTCACGCTGGGCAGTCAGGTGTTCATTGGTCAGTTCGTTACAGACTGGAATGCGGTTCTGTCAGCACTGTCGCTTGCGATCCTTCCGGTCATGGCGCTTTATGTTATCTTCTCGCGCCAACTGATCCGCGGCATCACCTCGGGTGCGGTCAAATGAGAGTTCTGATCGCGGGTCTGGGGAACATGGGGCGCAGCCATGCGCTGGCCTACCATGCGCACCCGCAGGCCGAACTTGTAGCGCTGGTCAATCGCTCTGATGTCGACCTGCCGGACGCGCTGCGGGACTATCCTCGCTTCGCCACGTTTGAAGAGGGCCTCGCCCTGCGTCCTGATCTGGTGTGCATTGCGACCTATTCGGACAGCCACGCCGACTATGCGATTGCGGCGATGGAGGCCGGCGCAGACGTGTTTGTCGAAAAACCGCTGGCGAGCACCGTGGCCGATGCCAGCCGTGTGGTCGCCACTGCCACGCGCCTTGGCCGCAAACTGGTCGTGGGCTACATCCTGCGTCATCACCCAAGCTGGCAGCGGCTCATCGCCGAAGCGCGTGGATTGGGCGGACCATATGTGTTTCGGATGAACCTCAACCAACAATCCGACGACGCGACATGGGCCACTCATAAAGCTCTGATGCAGACGACAAGCCCGATTGTCGATTGCGGTGTGCACTATGTCGATGTCATGTGCCAGATCACAGACGCAAACCCTGTGCGTGTCAGCGGAATGGGCTTGCGGTTGTCTGACGAGATCGCCCCCGAGATGTACAATTATGGTCAACTGCAAGTCTGGTTCGATGATGGGTCAGTTGGGTGGTACGAGGCCGGCTGGGGTCCAATGATGTCGGAAACCGCATTCTTCGTGAAAGACGTTGTGTCGCCCAATGGTGCGGTGTCGATCACCGATGGAAACAAGGGCTCCTCAGATGATGTCGACGGCCACACGAAGGTTGGTGGCATTCTCGTCCATCGCCCCTCGGGGGACCAATTGATCGAGATGCAGGACGAACCAGGCCACCAGCAGCTTTGCGATGCCGAGGCCGCCTTCATGATCGACGCCATCCAGAAAAATACTGATCTGACACGGCACATGAACGACGCCGTTCAGTCACTCGCAATATGTTTGGCTGCGGATGAAAGTATCCGCTCTAGCCAGCCCATTACTCTAGGAGACATGCAATGACTGCCCTGACCCTGACCAATGTGTGCAAATCATTTGGCAATGTGGAAGTCCTCAAGGACATAAGTTTGACCGTTGAAGATGGTGAGTTCGTTGTATTCGTTGGCCCCTCGGGATGTGGCAAATCAACCCTCCTGCGTGTCATTGCAGGGCTGGAAGACGCCACAAGCGGAACCGTGGATATTGGTGGTGAAGTGGTCAACAACACGCCGCCTGCCAAGCGCGGAATCGCAATGGTGTTTCAGTCCTATGCGCTCTACCCGCATCTCAGCGTGCGCGACAACATGGCGCTTGGCCTGAAACAGGAAAAGCAACCCAAATCCGTGATTGATGAACGTGTTAACAAGGCAGTCCAAATGCTGGATCTGACGGCATATGTGGACCGTCGCCCGTCTGATCTGTCGGGCGGTCAACGCCAGCGCGTCGCCATCGGGCGCGCCATCGTACGCGAGCCGAAGCTGTTTCTGTTCGACGAGCCGCTTTCCAATCTTGATGCTGCATTGCGGATGAACACTCGCATTGAAATCGCAGAGCTGCACCGAACCCTCAGCGCGTCGATGATCTATGTCACGCATGACCAGACCGAGGCGATGACGCTAGCGGACAAGATCGTGGTGTTGCGGGACGGGCGGGTCGAACAAGTCGGTAGCCCAATGGAGCTGTACAACAATCCCGCCAACAGGTTTGTCGCCGGTTTCCTGGGTTCGCCCGCGATGAATTTTCTTCAGAAAGCACCCGTTGACCTGCCGTCCGGTGGGACGCTGGGAATTCGCCCAGAACACTTGCGATTGGAAAAAGGCGGGCGCATCAAAGGGACTGTGACCCATGTTGAGCGGTTGGGCGGCGATACAAATCTTCTTGTTTCCACCGCCGAAAAGGAAGCCGTGACTGTCCGTCTTTTCGGCCAGAACAGCACCTCCGTTGGTGAAGCAATTGAACTTGATTTCGATGGCCAAGCGGCGTTTGGGTTTGATGCGAATGATCAGCGCATCGTTCTCTAGCTTGAGACGTTCAACGATTGCCTGATTTTCTTGCCGTCGTATCGATAGCAGTGAACATGCCTAGCATCGACGGGCGCAACTCGAACCAAGGGCCATGGACGTCGAAACTTGATGGTGGCTTCGTCGGTGACAAATGAGTACGGGCACTAACCATTACAATCACTTGCGCGCGCGGATAGCTTATTCGCCGCATGCCAGCGATGAACTTGTTGGGCCACCGGAAAACTGTTCTGCCAGTGCACGCATCGTGGCGTCCGCACCTCTGCAAAGAGCTCTCTCGTTGATTTAGCCGCGCCAGACGTGAACGACCGCTGTTGCGCTGACCTCGGTTTCCGCACTCTTGGGCAATGGACCGCTATTTTGAGAACATCACAGGCAGCTTGGCGTCGCTCAGAAGTGAACGGGTCGCGGCGCCAATGACGAAATCATAGGCGCGTGAATGACCGAATGCGCCCGTGGCCATCATATCGGCCCCCATTTCAAACGCTTCCTGGCCCAGTACGTCGGCGATTTTTTCCCCGTCCTTGTCGCGATGAACCAGTTCTACGCTGGGGCCGTGCCGGGAAAGGGCGATTGCCAGGTCGTTGGCGCCGTGATCGGACAAAGTATTGCTGGGCGGTTTCCCGATGCGCAGGACGCGCAGGCTGGCGTCCGGGTTCGCGATGCAGATCAGGTCGTGCGCTGCGCGCGCGGCCTCGCGTGTTTCGCTCCAGCCCAGGACGATGGTTTCGCCCAGGGTTGTCGCCTCATAATCGCGCGGGATCACCAGAACCGGGCGCCCACATTCCTTGATGACCCGTTCTTGCAGGTTGTTGATCGTGGGCCGGTCCTCGCCCTCGTCCTCTTGTGCCATCACCACCAGGTCGACGCTGCGCGCGCAATCAATGATGCTGTCGGCCAGAAACCCGCTTTCGCTGCTGATCTGGCGCCACTCTGTCGGAAAGTCCTGCGCATCGGCAAAGGTATCAAAGATCGCCTTGATCTCTTGCGCATGGGCGCGCTGGCTGGACACAAAATCCTGATAGCTGACTTCGGGGATATGCATGGCGATGCCGGGATAGACCACCAGCGATTCCGTGACATAAAGCCCGATCACATGGGCATCGTCGCGCCGGGCCAGAACGGCGGCGGCATCCAGTAGCTGCCGGGCGGATGTGGTGCTGGTGAGGCTGACAAGAATGGTGCGCAAAGGCATGATGGTTACTCCGGTTCAGGGGGCAGCACCCGGGCGGGCCGGACGCTGCAAATGTTACTTGGCATTGATCGCGATCTTGCGATTTTGGGCTTTGGCCTCGGCCGGTTTGGCAATCGTGACCTTGAGAACCCCATCGGCGAAGGCCCCTTCGATCGCATCCTCTGCCGGGGTGAACCCCAGCGGGATCTGGCGGCGGAAGCTGCCATAGCTGCGTTCATGCAGGTGGTAGTTCTTGTCGTCCTCTTTGCGTTCTTCCGACTTTTCGCCCTTGATCACCAGCAGGTCCCCGTTCAGCGACACATCAAGGTCATCGGGCCCGACACCGGGGATTTCGGCGGTGACTTCAACCGTGTCTTTGGTTTCGGCCACGTCGATGGCGGGGCGGAGCGCGGCACCAAGGCCAAGGTCGGGTCTTTGGACTGCGACTGTCGGATAGCCCCGGAACCGGTCAAACAGCCGCTCCATCTCTTGCTGGAGTTGCTCAAAGAAAGGCTGTGGCTCTGGCCCCTTGGGCATGTTTGATGGGAGGTTTGTGTCCATATCAAGTCTCCGTTTTTGCAAAGGCGCTTGGGTGCGCCACGCCATTTTCTAACCTCTGAAGGGCCTTTGGGTTTTGACATTGCTCAATCCAGATTGCAGCCCGGTGGCTTATGACAGGGCTCGAATTGGAACCCCGGCATAAGGAAACCAACCCATGCGACAGTTCTTGTTTTTGACGTTTAGCGCCCTTGCGCTGTCTGCCGTCTCTGCAATGGGCCAGCAGGTCAGCCGCGAGCATGGCGGCGATACCTATCTGGCGGGCGAGGCGGTGACCGAAACACTGTCCGCCACCCGCGATGTCTTTGCAGCCGGCAGTGTCGTGACCACCTCTGGCAGCGTCGGCGGCGATGCCCATGTCGCCGGGTATGACGTGGACATCAGCACCCGGACCGGAGGCGATGTCTATGCCGCGGGCAGCTCGGTCAGTATTAATGCCCCGGTGGGCGAAGATATCACCGCCGCCGGTTTCAGCCTGCGCAGCACAGCTGATGCGGTCACGCAGGGCAATGTGCGGTTCTTTGGCCGGACCCTGACCATCGAAGGCCCGGTCGAGGGCGCCTTGACCGCCTTTGGCGGGAAAATACATCTGAATGCGCCGGTATCAGGGGATGCATGGATTGTGGCTGAAACCCTGACGTTCGGGCCGGAAGCGCGGATTGACGGCAATCTGACCCTGACCGCAGAGGACGCCGTGAGCGTGCCCCCGACCGTCATTTCGCAAGACCGGATCACGCTGGAAGAATGGGATGGCCGCGACATGTATCGCGCCCTTGACGAAAGCTGGGAATGGGTGGAAATGCCCTTGCTTCCAGCCTGGCTGTCGCTCTTGTCGGCATTTTTGATCTCCACGCTTTTCCTTTTGTTGCTGGCGGCGATCTTTCTTACCTTTGTCCCTGTGCGCGTTGAAAAGATGCGCAGGCGCGTGACGCGCCAACCTTTGCAGACCTTCCTGCTGGGGGTCATCGGCCTGTCCGCGCTGTTCGGGATGGTGCCTGTGACGGCCCTGACGGTGATTGGCATCCTCTTCGTGCCCTTCGCCCTGCTCTTGATCATCGTGGCCTGGACGCTGGGGTATCTGCTGGCGGCCTATGCCGTGGCGCGCCGCGTGTGGGTGGCCTTTGACGGCAGTGATGATCCGTCGATCCTGATGAAACTGGTGATCGTGGCGCTGGCCATCGTGGTGATTGCGGTGCTGAACTTCATCCCGTTTGTGGGTTGGGTCGCAAATTATACGCTGGTGCTGCTTGGTGTGGGCGCGATGACGGCGGGGGTTCTGTCGGTCTTTATTCCCGACCCTGACCCCGCACTGGACGTTGATATGCAGACCCCCACCACGGGCTGAGCGAAAAATGCCGAGGCGGGCGCATTTGCGCCATCGCCTCGGCAGTCAGGGGTCGTTGGGTTCAGTCGTCACCTGACGCGATGGCGCGCAGGGCGAGGGGTTTGAGGATGATCACCGTGTTCACATGGTCAATTGCGATGATCCGCGATTTGCGCAACTGGGTGAACGTGCGGCTGACGGTTTCAGTGGTCAGCCCCAGAAAATCGGCAATGTCAGCGCGGGTCATCGGCAGTGTGACCTGCTGAAAATCGCCCAGGGGTTCACCCACGCGAGCGGCCAGAACCTGCAGGAACGACGCCAGTTTTTCAACCGAGGACTTGCGCCCCAGCATCATGAAGTGATCCTGCATCGCGCTGATTTCGCGCAGTGCCGCACCCAAAAGCCGCTGATGCAGCGCGGCGTCACCCTTGGCGGATTCCAGATCACTGCGGCGATGCACTGCCAGAGTTGTCGGCACCAGGGGGTCGCAGTCAGTATGATAGCGCCCGTCAGACGGGAAACCGACCGTATCGCCGGGATAGCCGAAGGCGATGACTTGCCTGCGTCCGTCCTCCATGATCCGGGTCAGGCGCAGCACGCCGCTGGCGACCTCAAAGATGCGATCGGCCGGATCACCTTCCAGGAAAAGATGTTTGCCCGGCATGACCGTGACGGTGCGATTGCGGCTGATATTGGGTTTGGAGGGCTTGATGTCGAGAGCGGTGTCTTCGGACGATGCGGCAGTGACGTACATGGCAGCTTCCTTTCCCTCTGGTGCAAGGAAACTGGGGATCGGGTGTATCGGGAATAATGGCTTTTGCGTAACCGTTGGTATTAAATTGTATCAATAATCTGAATCTGTTAGCTTTGGCGTCAGTCAACTTCTAGATGCACTGGGTATGTAGGGGGCTGCGGAACTTCATGAAAAAATCTGTCATTCTTGTCGTCGACGACGACCCAAAGATCAGGACGGTCCTGCGGCGCTGCTTTGAAGGCGAAGGCAGCAGAGTGGTGGAGGCCGGCGATGCATCCGCCACACTTGCTGCATTGGATGCAGGCGGGGTTGATCTGGTCACCCTTGATCTGGATCTGGGCCGGGATGACGGTCTGGAAGTGGCGCGGACCATCCGCAGGACTTACGCTGTGCCAATTATCATGGTCACTGGCAAAGATGATGTGATCGACCGTGTTGTCGGGCTGGAATTGGGTGCGGATGATTACATCAGCAAACCGTTTCACCTGCGCGAGGTCGTGGCGCGCGTCAAAACGGTTCTGCGACGAACCAGTGGCAGGGCGGATGAGACGCTCGTTCCGTCCGGCAACAGCACCCGTTGGTGCTTTGACGAAATGGTCGCTGTGCCTGACGAGATGAAGCTGTTTGACCGCGATGGCACGCGCATCGACCTGACCAGCGGAGAATTCAAACTATTGGAAGTGTTCCTGACCCGGCCCAAACGGGTCCTGTCGCGCGAGCAACTGATGGATGTGACCAGCGGGCACAGCTATACCCCGCTTGACCGGACCATCGACAATCAGATCGCCCGCCTGCGCAAGAAAATCGAACGCAACCCCGCGTCCCCGCGCCTGATTTCGACGATCAGGGGGATCGGGTATTCGTTCACCTGCGAGGTCGAACGCGGACAGCCTCAGTCATCGTCAAAAAGTGCGGCCAGCGCTTTGGACAAATCTGACTGACGGTAGGGTTTGCGCAGAATGTCATGCTCGATGCTTTCGTTGTGGCGGCTCAGGATATCTTCGGCATAGCCTGAGGTCAGCAAAATGCGGATATGCGGGTAGGTGGCCACGATATGCCGGGCCAGCGCCAGCCCATCCAGTTCTCCCGGCATCACCAGATCGGTAAAGACGGCGTGAATGTCCGCATCCTGACGCAGCATTTCCGCTGCAACATCCCCGCGTTCCGCTTGTCGCACCACAAAACCAAGGTCCTTGAGCCTTGCCGCGGTCAGCTTGCGCACCTGCGGGTTGTCCTCGACCAACAGTACGGTGCGGTTGCGTGCGGCCTTGCGGGCCAGCGTTTGATCCTCGATATGCCGCTCAGCGCGCGGCGCATCTATCACCGGGAAGTAGAGCGCGATTGTCGTGCCGTGGCCGATTTCACTATAGATGGTCACATGTCCGCCGCATTGGCGAACGAACCCGTACACCATCGCAAGGCCCAACCCTGTGCCATGCCCTGCCGGTTTGGTGGTAAAGAACGGCTCGAACACCCGCTGTTGAGTGTCCGGCCCCATGCCCCGCCCGGTGTCGGTGACCGAAATCCGCACGTAGCTGCCTTCGGCCACATCCAGTTCCTGCGCGATATAATCGTCATCAATCGTCACCACTTCGGAACGGACGATCAGCTTGCCGCCCTCTGGCATCGCGTCACGCGCATTCAGGGCGATATTGACGAGCGCCGACTGCAATTGCGTCGTGTCGGCGAGCGCCGCCGGGAGGTCCTCGGTCAGTTCGACTGAAATCTGATACTGTGGATCGAATGTGCGCCTGATCAGCGCGAGGGCAGCCCGGCACGCGGCGTTGATGTCGATCGTGCTGCAATGCGTGGTCGTCTTGCGCCCAAAAGCGCTGAGCCCGGCTGTCAGTTCCGCGCCCAGCTCTGCTGCCTCCAGCGCATCAGAAAGCATGGCGCGTTCGTCCGGATCGGTGATTTTTGAAGCCAGCAATTCCAGATTGCCAATGACAACCGTCAGGATGTTGCTGAAATCATGGCTGATCCCACCAGTCATCTGTCCGATGGCGTCCAGTCGGGATGAACGTGACAGCGCCTCTTCGGCGGCGATGCGAGCGCTGAGATCGTGCAGGATGGCCACAAAGTGATTCTGGCCATCATATTTGGCGTGTCCGACAGAAAGATGCAGGGGAAAGCTGTCGCCATTGCGCCGCAGCCCTTCCACCGCTCGTCCGCGGCCGATGATGCGGCCGCTGCCCGTCTTGAGGTAGTTCTCCATGAAGCCGTCGTGCCGATCGGCCAGTGCCAGTGGCATCAACCGGTTGACGCTGCCGCCGATCAGTTCTGTCGGATCATATCCAAAGAGCCTGCCCACCGCCGCATTGGCCCGCGTGATGATGCCGTCAGCGTCGCTGAACAGCACCGCATCAGGCATCGCATCGAGCAGCGCAATGAGCAGACGGGCATCGCGTTCCTGTTCCTTCATGGCGGTTCCCCAGATGCATTGCGACTTGGCCTGTGAAACTGTCGCTGAATACTGAGAAAAATCAAGCGGCCTTGCAGATACACTTTTGAATGGCCTGGCCGGTCATCTGGCCGAGGTGATCGCGGTTCAGGCGTGAAACAACCGCCCCACCCCAAAGGCCAGCGCGGCAGCTACGCCGCCAATCAGCAGGGTTTCCAGCCCCGACCGCCACCAGGGCGTCAGTGACCAGCGCGCCTTGATCGCGCCGATACCAAAGAAAGTCAGCGCGGAAATACCGATTGACCACGAAAAGGCCGAAGACAGTCCCAACAGATAGGGCATGATCGGGAACATGCCCGCGATCACGAAGGCCGAAAAGATCACCACCGCGGCCCGGATGGGCCGTTCTTCAACCGGGGGCAGGCCGTATTCCTCGGCCATCATCAGCGCGATCCACTGGTCCTCGTTCTCGCCGATCATCGCACTTGCCTCTTTCAGCACGCGCCCGTGCAGGCCCTTGCGGGCCAGGATCTGCTCCAGTTCGTCGCGTTCGCCCTTGGGGTTTTCGCGCACGTGGCGCTCCTCTACGGCCCGCAGCCTGCGCCGGTCGTCCGCGATGGCCTTGGTGCCGGAATAGTTGCCCGCCGCCATGGAAAACCCGTCGGCCAGCACATTGGCCAGCCCCAATGCGACGACGATCCCCGCAGACAGCCCCGCCCCCTGCACCCCTGCGACGATGGCAAAGGTGGTCACCGTTCCGTCGATCCCGCCAAAGATCGCGTCGCGCAGGCGGGTGCTGTCGGTTGGTGCATCCAGCCTTGCCGCGATTTCCGCGTGGCTATGCCCATGTTCATTTGCCATTGGCGTGTCTCCGGTGAAGAACAGTTTTGACAAGTTCGGGGATGATGATCAGCGGCAATGTGAAAACACCGATGGTCAGCCATTCCTCCAGCCCCAGCCCGGTTGTCTTTAACAAGGTCTGGAGCGGCGTCCAATAGACCGCCGCCACTTGCGCGCCCAATGTGGCCGCCAGTGCCAGCAGCAGGAACGGATTGCTGGTCCAGCCGATGCTGGTGCAGGGCGCGCGCAGGGACCGAAAGGCAAAGACGCTGAATTTTTCGAACACGACCATTGCGGTAAAGGCCGCTGTGCGGGCCAGTGTTTCATCAATGGGCAGCAGGCTCCAGAAAATCCAAAGGCTCGATAGGCCGGTATAAAGCCCAAAGACCGCGATCAGTGCGACACCCGACCAGCCCAGGATCGGTGCGTGCATCGGGCGCGGGGGTTCGTCCATTTGCCCCGGTTCGGGCTTTTCCATCCCAAGGGCCACCGCCGTCAGCCCGTCGGTGATCAGGTTCATCCACAGGATCTGCGTGGCCAGAAAGATCAGCGGCCCGCCGATGATGATGTTGACCACCAGTGCGATCACCTCGCCCGCGTTTGATGACAGCAGATAGCGGACGAATTTGCGCAGGTTGTCGAACTGCCGCCGCCCTTCGCGGATGGCGGCGATAATGGTGGCAAAATTGTCATCCAGCAGCACCAGATCAGAGGCATCCTTGGCCACATCCGTCCCCCTGATCCCCATGGCGATGCCAATGTCCGCCTGCTCCAGTGCAGGCGCATCGTTGACCCCATCGCCTGTCATCGCCACAATCTGCTGTTTTTCCTGCAAAAGTGCCACGATCCGCATCTTGTCGGCGGGCTCGGCGCGGGCAATGAGCGTGTCACTGTCCAATGCGTCGCTCAGTGCTGTATCGGACATCGCCGCGAGCGTGTCATGGGTCATCACGGTTTGCGGATCCAGCCCGATACCTTTTGCGATGGCCTGCGCGGTCACGGGGCTGTCGCCGGTAATCATGATGATCCGCGTACCTGCGGCGTGGGCTTCGGCTACGGCGGCAGGAACTTCGGGGCGGGGCGGGTCAATGATGCCCACGAGGCCCAGAAAGACCAGGCCATCCTCGGTCAGGACGCCATCAGGGGCCGGGCGCGCCGCGAGTGCGATGACACGGTGACCATTCGCCGCCATTCGGGAATAGGCGTCTTGGATCCGCGCACGTCCGGCATCGGTCAGGGGTTCCGCCCCGTCTGGCCCCATGACGCCTGCGCAGAGATCGCGCAACCGTTCGGGCGCACCCTTTGTCAGGACTGTGGGTCCTGTGGGTGTCCTGAGCAGGACGCTCATCCTCTTGCGATCACTGTTGAAGGGGAGTTCATCGATGATCGCGTGCGGGTCGGGCAAAGCGGCCCAACCTTTGTAGGCCAAGGTCAGCAGCGCGCCTTCGGTCGGCGTGCCGATCATGGTCCATTCGCCTGCCTGATGCAGCAGGCTGGCGTGATTACAGCCTGCGCAAACTTCCAGCAGCCCCGCCAACACCGGGTCGTTTGATGCGCGGCGTTTGCTGTCACCTGTCGCGATGTGGCCGGACGGGTCATAGCCAGTGCCCGTGACCTCATAACGGCCCTGTGGCGTCCAGATTTCGGTCGCGGTCATCTTGTTTTCGGTCAGCGTGCCGGTCTTGTCGGTGCAGATGACCGAGGCCGCCCCGAGGGTTTCAACCGCCTGCAAATGGCGGGTCAGGGCGTTTTGACGGACCAGGGCAGCCGCCCCCAAGGCAATGGTAATCGTGACGACCGCTGGCAGCCCCTCTGGCACCATGGCCACGGCCAGCGAAATGCCGGTCATGAACATCTCTGTCATGGGCCTGCCGCTCCAGATGCCCAGGACCATGATCAGCGCCGCAATCAGGAGCGCCACAATCCCAAGCTGTTTGGCAAGCTGGCCAAGCTGACGCTGGAGATGGGTCAGGCGGTGCGCGACCCCCCCGGTCAGAACGGCAATCTGGCCAAAGCGGGTGGCCGTGCCGATCGCCGTGACCCGGCCCATGCCACGCCCATCGACGATATTGGTGCCCATATAGAGGGCCGTGTCCTCGCCGTCTTTGGCGACTGGCATGGATTCGCCGGTCAATGCGCTTTCATCGGCTGAAAGCGAGGTTTGTTCCAGCACCTGCGCATCGGCGGGCACCCGGTCGCCTGCGGCCACGATAATCAGATCACCGGGGACAAGATCGCGCGCGGGCAGAACCATCTGCTGTCCATCGCGCAGTACCGTGGCCTGCGGAGACATCATGTTGCGCAGCGATTGCAGGGCGTTTTCGGCGCGCCATTCCTGCACGAACCCCAGCGCCCCGTTCAACAGGATCACGATGCCGATGGCGATGGTATCGATCCGCTCGCCCGCAACAAAGGCGATGGCAGCGGCCACGATCAGGATCAGCACCAGAACATTGCTGAACTGCCGCAGCAGGATGCGCAGGGGCGACGGGCCTGCCGTCTTTGGCAATTCGTTCCAACCGTGGACCTGATGCGCGGCCGTCGCCTCGGCGGTGGTCAGGCCAGCGCTCTGATGATTTTCCATATCGTTGCAATCCCGCATTTGGCCGTGCCGCGCGTTGATGCATGTCAATCTGGCCGAAAAATCACGCTGCTATACTGCCCGGGGATCACCAAGCAGAGAGGACGATTCTCATGGCCAAGAAAACGCAAGATACCTCTGTCTCTGACCAAGCCATCGCCACCGGCGAGGCCGTCATGCAGCAAATGGAAGACGCAGGGCTGGGACCCTTGCGCTGGATGGGCACCAATTGGTTCGAGGCGATGGCGGACCTCAACAGTGAGGTGGTCAGCTTTCTGGCGGATCGCGTGAAAGAAGACGTCAAAACCCAGCACAAGATCCTGCACTGCAAGAATGCGACGGAAATGCGTGAAGTGCAGCTGGAGTTTCTGGAGGAAGCCTATGCCCAATACACCGCCGAAACCGGCAAGCTGATCAAGATGAGCATGGATATGCTGCCCGGTGGGACTTCCGAGACCAAGGACACCCCGGTCTAGACACGCGGCTTGATCTGGCGGATCGGCTCCAGTCCCGCGCTGCGGGCGGCCTCGTATTGCGTGAGGAACACCCTACCTGACAGCTCTTTCAGGAACTCTCCGTGTTCAAGGCGGTCCATGACGGGGCCTTTGACCTCTGACAGGTGCAGCTTGACCCCTTGTTCAGCCAGCGTTGCGTTGATCGCTTCGAGTGTTTCAAGTGCGCTGAGGTCAATCTCGTTGATGGCGCTGCATTGCAGGATCACATGTTCAATCATCACATCATAAGCGAGCCGGGTCAGGATCACGTCTTCCAGGAACCGGGCATTCGCGAAATAGAGGCTTTCGTCGAGCCGCAGGGTCAGGATACGCGGGTCCGTCTGGACCTTGTGGCGGTGGATATTGCGGAAATGCTCGGTGCCGGGGACCAACCCGACCTCGGCGATATGTGGGCGCGAAGATACGTAGAGATGTACCATGATGGACAGGATCACGCCGGCTGACACGCCGGCTTCGACCCCGGCGGCGAGGGTGACAAGGATTGTCACAAGAACAGCAAAAAAGTCGGCCCGCGAATAGCTCCAGGCACGCCGCAAGATGCTGAGATCCACAAGGCTGAGGACCGCGACGATGATCGTGGCTGCCAGTGTGGCCTTGGGCAGGAAATAGATCAGGGGCGTCAGGGCAAGGGCCGCAACTGCCAGCCCGATGGCGGTAAAGGCCCCGGCGGCAGGTGTCTGCGCGCCCGCGTCAAAGTTGACAACCGAGCGCGAGAACCCACCGGTCACAGGGAACCCGCCTGTGAAAGCGGCCCCCAGATTGGCCGCGCCAAGGCCGATCAGCTCCTGGTTGGGGTCGACCCGCTGCCGTTTCTTGGCCGCCAGTGTTTGCGCCACCGAGATGGATTCCACAAACCCGATGACCGAAATCAGAAAGGCGGGCAGCAAGAGTTGTTGCAGCAACTCTGGTGCGAAAGAGGGCAAGGTAAAGGGCGGCAGGCTTTGTGGCACAGTGCCGACGATCTGCACGCCAACGGCTTCCAGATCCAGATACCAGACCGCGAGCGTCGTGGCGACGACAGCGGCGACCGGCCCCGCCTTGGTGGCCACATCCGCCATCCTGCTGCCAACGCCGAGGGCATGCAATGTGGGCTTGAGCCCCTTGCGCACCCAGAACAGAAAGGCGGTCGCGCTGACCCCGATGATAACCGTGGGCAGGTTGATTTGGGGCAGGGTCTGCACAAGCGACCGGACCAGTTCCAGCAGGTTATGCCCCTCTGCCGGGATCCCGAGGATATGGCGCAGCTGGCTGGCGGCGATGATCAGGCCAGAGGCAGTGATGAAGCCGGAAATCACCGGGTGCGACAGGAAATTGGCCAGGAACCCCAGGCGCAGCAGCCCCAGACCCAACAGCATGGCCCCCGACAGCCCCGCCAGTGACAACGCCGCAACGGCATAACCGGCGGTCCCTTGTTCCACGATATTGCCCAGTGCTGCCGCCGTCATCAGCGACACCACAGCAACCGGTCCCACGGCCATGGCGCGACTGGTGCCAAAGACCGTGTAAAGCAGGATCGGCACGATTGATGCGTAAAGCCCGGCTTCGGGCGGCAGTCCGGCCAGCAAGGCATAGGCCAGCGATTGCGGGATCAGCATGATCGTCACGATCACCGCCGCAATCATGTCATTGCTGAAAGCCCTGCGATCATATTGGCGCGCCCACGACAGGATCGGCACATACCGCAGCAGTCTATCGTTCATGTTCGGTGATCCTCGTCATTGCCGCCCTGGCCGGGCCGCACCTACAGCACGTTCACAGGTACCTTGAGCATCTCATTGCCGTCCTGATCCTTTGGGACTTCGCCTGCGCGCATGTTCACTTGCAGTGACGGGATAATCAGCTTGGGCATGTCCAGCGTGGCGTCGCGTTCGGTGCGAAACTTGATGAACTCCTCGCGGGACTTGCCGCCGCCCACATGGATGTTGTGGGCTTTTTCATCGGCCACGGTGGTTTCCCATTTGATGTCGCGCCCATTGGGGCCGTAGTCGTGGCACATGAACAGCCGCATGTCGTCCGGCAAGGCGAGAACCTTCTGGATGCTGTCATAAAGTATGCCCGCGTCACCGCCGGGGAAATCGGCACGCGCCGATCCGCCGTCAGGCATGAAAAGCGTGTCACCCACAAAACAGGCATCCCCGATCACATGCACCATGCAGGCGGGCGTATGCCCCGGTGTGGCAATGGCAAAGCCCTGCATGCCACCGATCTGATAGGTGTCGCCTTCCTTGAAGAGCGCATCAAATTGCGATCCGTCCCGCTCGAATTCGGTCCCTTCGTTGAACACTTTGCCGAAGGTGTCCTGCACCACGGTGATCTTGTCGCCGACACCGATCTTGCCGCCCAGCTTGTCCTGAATATAGGGGGCGGCACTCAGGTGGTCGGCATGGACATGGGTTTCGATGATCCAGTCCAGTTTCAGGTCGCGGCGCTGCACCTCGGCGATCAGCGCATCGGCGCTGTCATAGGTGATGCGGCCGGCAGCGTAATCAATGTCCAGCACGCTGTCGATGATCGCACAGTGGTCGCCGTCAGGCTCTGACACGATGTAGCTGATCGTGTTCGTCGCCTCGTCAAAGAAGGCGGATACATGGGGTGTAACTGTCATATGAACGGGATAAGTCATTGGTTTCTCCTCGATTGATATATTACAGTTTTAAAATATGTAAAGGGCCCGGGTGCGCATTGATCAAGATCAATTCCCGGCGGCACAATCCCGACAGATCAGCGCATATGGCACCGCATCCAGACGGGCCTGCGAAATATCCTCGCCGCATTTGGCGCAAATCCCGTAGGTGCCGTCCGCAATCCGCCCCAATGCGTCGTTCAACAGCCGGAGTTCCTGCTGGTTGGCCTGCCCCAGACGTTCAAGGACCTCGTCGTCCTCCAGATCAATGGCCTGATCTTCCAGATGTGCGGGCAAAGGTTGATCCAGATCGTCAGATATTTTCTTGATCTGCCCTGTCAGCTCGGAAATCCGGGTTTCGATCTGATCGCGGCGTTCCTTGATGTTCATGGTCGTGCCTCCTGCAAGGGTGATAGGTTGCGCAATTTTGCGCACCGAAGGAGACGTGACATTGACCTATATCATTTTCTCCGCGCCAAGCTGCGGCAAAGTCTCATTTGATTGCGTTAGGAGGACCCGCTGATGGCCGATACCACACCCCTTGTTGCAAATTTTGCCAAACTGCGCCGTGGCGACGTGGAAACCGTCGGAGGCAAGAACGCGAGCCTGGGCGAAATGATCCATGCGCTGGGCCCAAAGGGTATCCTTGTGCCGCCGGGGTTCGCGACCACGGCGGATGCGTTTCGAGCCTATCTGACGGCCAATGATCTGGATGCGCAGATTGGCGCCGCATTGGATGCGCTGGCAGCAGGCAGGGCGACCCTGCATAAGACCGGGCTGGCCATTCGCGACATGATATTGGGTGGAGACTGGCCAGAGGACACCAGGGCCGCCATCATTGCTGAATACCGCGCTCTGTCAGAGACAGCAGGTGAAGCGAATATCCCCGTCGCTGTCCGCTCGAGCGCCACAGCCGAGGACCTGCCCGACGCCAGTTTCGCAGGTCAGCAAGAGACGTTCCTGAACGTGATCGGTGAGGACGCATTGTTGGAGGCTTGCCGCAAATGCTATGCCTCGTTGTTTACCGATCGGGCGATTTCCTATCGTCAGATACAGGGGTTTTCGCATACGCAGGTGGCGCTTTCGGTGGGCGTGCAACAGATGGTCCGCGCCGATACCGGGGGCTCTGGCGTGATGTTCTCAATCGACACGGAATCAGGGTTTCCTGATGCGGTGCTGATCAATGCGGCTTGGGGCTTGGGCGAAAATGTCGTGCAGGGGGCCGTGGACCCGGATGAGTACGAGGTTTTCAAGCCGTTTCTGGATGATGACACCAAGACCCCCATCCTTGAAAAGGCCCTCGGGGCAAAAGAGATCAAGATGATCCATGATCGTGACGGGACCCCGCGCAATGTGCCGACCTCAAAAGCGGAACGTGCCGCCTTTGTCCTGAGTGACGCAGAAATCCTGACGCTGGCGCGGCAGGCCAAAGTGATCGAGGACCACTACGGTGGTCCGATGGACATGGAATGGGCGCGTGATGGGAAAACCGGGACGCTTTACATCGTGCAGGCCCGGCCCGAGACGGTCCAGTCGCGCGCGGATGTGGGGGCGTTGAAGTCCTACACCGTGGCGGATCCCGGCGCAGTGCTTGTCGCGGGGCTGAGCGTCGGCAGCGCCGCCGTCGCCGGACGGGTCTGCATGATCGAAAAGGCGGCGGATATCGACCGTTTCGTGGATGGCTCCGTCTTGGTGACCTCAACCACCGACCCCGATTGGGTGCCGATCATGAAGCGCGCCGCCGCCATCGTGACTGACCACGGCGGGCGCACCTCTCATGCGGCCATTGTCAGCCGCGAACTGGGACTGCCTGCTGTCGTGGGTTGCGGAAACGCGACGCATCTGCTGCATGACGGGCAGGATGTAACGGTGTCCTGTGCGGGCGGCGAGGAAGGGCTGATTACCGAAGGCATCTCGGAAATCTCCGTGCAGGAAGAAACCCTCGATGCGCTGCCCGAGGTGAAAACCAAGATCATGCTGAACCTCGCCAATCCATCTGCGGCGCTGCGCTGGTGGCGTTTGCCGGTTGAAGGGGTTGGGCTGGCGCGGATGGAGTTTGTGATCAACAACGCGGTCAAGGTGCATCCCATGGCGCTGTTGAACTTTGACAGGATCAGCGATGAAGCCACCCGCGATGAAATCGCGGCGCTGACAGCGGGATACGACAACAAACCGGATTACTTCGTCGATCATCTGGCGCGCGGCCTGTCGCGGATCGCGGCGTTTTGCCATCCCAAGCCGGTCATCGTGCGGATGAGCGACTTCAAGACCAACGAATATGCCGATCTGCTGGGCGGGCGCGATTTTGAGCCAGGCGAAGAAAACCCGATGATCGGATTTCGTGGGGCCTCACGCTATTACTCTGACCATTACCGGGACGGCTTTGCGTTGGAATGCCGGGCAATTGCGCGTCTGCGGGGCGAGATGGGCTTTGACAACGTCATCATGATGATCCCCTTCTGCCGGACGCCGGAAGAAGCAGATCATGTCCTGGCGGTGATGAAGGAAAACGGGCTGGAACGCGGCAAGGATGGGCTGCAAGTCTATGTCATGTGCGAAATCCCGGCCAATGTGGTCCGCGCAGACGAATTTGCCAAACGCTTTGACGGGTTCTCGATCGGGTCCAATGACCTCACCCAGCTGACCCTTGGGATTGACCGGGATTCCGATGCGCTGGCGGGGCTGTTCCGCGAGGACGACCCGGCGGTGCTGTGGATGATCGAAACAGTGATCCGCGAGGCCCATAAGGCAGGCTGCAAGGTTGGGTTCTGCGGGCAAGCGCCCAGCAACGACCCTGAATATGCGCAGAAACTGGTGGGCTTTGGGATCGACAGCATTTCGGTCACGCCTGACAGCTTTGTCAGCGTGCTGCGGAACGTGGCAAAGGCCGAGCAGGAATAGCTGCGAAAGGCGCGGAAATGCGCCCGCCGCAATTCCGGCTTGTAGGGTGGGTGAAACCCACGTGACCTATGTGTCTGGGTGCCAGCGCAGGTGGCCCGGATACATCCTGGGGTTTTGGGCCGCGTGTCCCCTTACAGCACTTCAATCCGGCTTTGTGCGTACCGGTCGCCGGTGGTGTCGGCATCGCATAGGGCTGTTCCCTCGGTGCTGACCGTGGCACTGGCGGCGGCAACACCCCATTGCAGCGCTTGCGACCGGTCCATGCCACGGGCCATTGCCAGGGTCATTGACCCCACAAAGGCGTCGCCCGCGCCGATCTTGCTGGCAATTGCCACAGTTGGCGGGTGGCAAATCAGGCGCTGATCCTCGGACACAAGAACCGACCCTTCCGCACCGCGCCCCGTCACGACCGTTCTGGCCACACCGCGCGCCACCAGATCGGCGGCGAATGCAACGCTGTCGGCGATTGTGTGCATGGGGTGGGAGGCAGCCTCTGCCGCCTCTTTCTGATCGACCCGCAACAGGTGTACCGGCGCTGTCGGCTGCGCGATCAGGTGGTTCAGCGCCGCGCGGGAGGTATCCACGATCACTTTTGGTGACTTATGGAGGGTCGCGGCGATGATCTGGGCCGGATAGTCGTCCGGCAAACCGGGAGTGATGCTGCCGCTCAGAACCAGAAAGCCACCCGCGGCGCAGTGCTGGTCAATTGCATCGATCAGAGTGCTGGCGTCCCGCGCGGTCATCGGCTGGCCCGGCACGCCAAAGCGGTACTGTGCGCCGGTTGCCTCGTCCGTGACGGCAAAGCTCTGCCGGGTCTCGCCGGACACCCGGACCGGGACTGTCGGGACGGCCTCTGCCGCCAACAAGGCCAGCAGGCGATCCCCCGTCACCCCCCCAACAGCCACCAGCGCCGTCGCGGACCCACCCAGTCTGAGCGCTGTACGGGCGACATTCACGCCGCCTCCGCCGGGGTCAAACCGCGGTTGGGAACAGCGCAGTTTCGGCCCTGCAATGACCTGCGGTACAGTTGTCGCCACGTCGACTGCCGGGTTCAGGGTGACAGTCAGGATCGGTGTCTGGGTGTCCACGCCGCTATTGCTGCGCCGTCGCAAGCCGGATCACGGCTGCAAGAACTGCCTGAGCAAGAACCGGCGAACGGCCAACGCCGATGGCGGCGTCGCTGTCGCGGCTGTCAGTCTCGCGCAGGGTGCAGCGCCAGTGTCCGTCCTGATCGTTGGCACGCCCCCGAATGTGGACGGACCAATTGGGATAGGCATCGTCCGCCACCTGCATGGCGTGATCGGTGGTTCCCACATAGTCGGCGGTCAACCCTTTGATGACCTCAGAGTAGGGCAGAAGAAACTGCAAGGCATGAATAACCCCGTCATAGTCAGCGACGGTCATGTCCTGTTTGGTTTCCAGTTCCTTGATGAGGATAGCCAGTTCAGGATCTTTCATCAGTCTTACTCCAGCGGGAAGGTGAAAGGGATCGGATGCATTCTCAATAGCAGGGTTGGCCCGCAAGCCGTTTGATTTTGATCAATGATGGCCGGCTGACATGCGCTACCGATGGGCAGGCCAAGCCGCAAAAAAGGGGAGCCGACGATGACACGCATGATCCATGTCTTTGAACGCACGACACATGAAGCCCATGAATGGGTGAACGATCTGGCGGGGCGCACCGGCTGGCGCAACGAACGCGAAGTGCTGCGCCTGCTGCGCAGCGTGTTGGCCGCGATCAGGGACCATTTGCCTGTCAATGAAATGGCCCAGTTTTCTGCCCAGATGCCGCTGATCCTGCGCGGGATGTTCTATGAGGGCTGGCAGCCCAAGAACACCCCCCTGCGCGAACGCCACGCCGCCGCCTTCATCGCAGCAATCGAAGGAAAGATCGGCGATGTGGTGGATTATCAGGGCCCTGCCGACGTCAAGGCGGTGTTCAACGTCATCAACGCTCGCATCTCGCGCGGTGAAGTCGAGGACGTGCGCGCCTGCCTGCCGCAAGAGCTGCGCGATCTGTGGCCAGCGCCGTAGCGGTGACCAGGCACCCAAGCGCCGAAGCCCGGCGCAGATGGCGCGCGGTGACCTACAGGAGCTTGCCAGACTGGCCGGTGCGCGCAGATACGGCATGAGGGTTGCTTTCAAAGCCGGAAAGTCAGACTGCAAACTCCAGAACCCATGGCACGGCAGTTGAAAGCAAACCATCAAGCTGCCCCTGCAATGCCGTGACGATCGTGCGCGACTGATCATCCGGAATGGTCTGAGAATGTGCAAATCGCCGTGTCCCCAGCACCCGCTGGTCGCGGTCGCGCAGGACCGTCAGCTCGAACGATACGCGCGCAAGGAAGCTGCCGTCGGGCTGCTGATCGACGCCAAAGGCGTCAATCCGTGTTAAAAGCACCCTGTCAGGCACCGGTCCGGCCCTCTGAGCGCCAATAAACCCGACCTGCCCTGCCGAGGCCAGCGATCTCACCAGCACCGATTGCAGCATTTGCGGCACCTGGTCAGACCAGCGGGCATCGGGGAGATAGGCAACCGAAAGGGGATCCTGACGGATCAGGATGCGGTCGGTAGAGATGGCAGCAGGGGCTGTGGGCATCAGCACCAGCAGGCTGCGCGATGATCGCCTGCCCTGGTCCGTGAACGCGACCGGCTGTAATTCATAGGTATCAAGGTGGGACAAAGCGTCGTTCAGAACGCCAAGGGTTGTGCAGCCGGGCAGTGCAAGAAAGCCCAATGCGAAGATGCGGCGGGACAGGATCATCATGCTACCTCCGGTACTCAGGAACGCGGTTTTCAAGCAGGAAACCCGACGGGTTCTGCCCGATTCTGCGGATCAGGTCGTTCAGGGCGCGAACGACCTCGCGCGCCTCGCCCCCCAATTGGCCAAAGTCTCGCATGCCGGGGCTGAGAGCTGCGACGGCGCTGCGGGCTTCGGCCACGCCGGCACGCAGGTCCGCCATGATTGCGGGAACATCGGTCGTGATAGTGGCCATCGTATCGGAGAGCCCGACCAGTGCGTCCCGTGCGTCGGTTAACGCAGGGGCCAGATCGGCGGCCATGACCTCATCCGCGCGGATGAACGCCCGGTCGGCACTGCCCAGGGTGGTCCGCAGATCATCGGCAAGTGGCGTCAAATCTTCGGTCACAAGCGTGTCAATAGCGGCAATCGCGGCATTGGCCTGGTCAATCACCGGACCAAGGTTTTCGATCGCGGTGTTGGCGTTATCGAAGGTCTCGGTAATCACGGCAAAGGATGTGTCGGCCGCCGCAAGCGTGTCTTGCGCCGCCGCACCAACACCATCAAAGCCTTCCACAAAGCTGGTGATTTCATCCGTTGCCCTGCTCAGCGTACCCGAGATATCGGAAAAATCCGTCAGCGCCTGGTCAAGTCCAGCGGTGGCATTTTCGACGTTTTCAAGAATGTTGCGCACATGGTCCTGATTTTCCGGGCCGGTCAGTGCCTCCAGCTGGGTGATGATCCTTGCGGCGTCTTCCAGGACCTCGGGTGCATTGCTGACGAGGGACTGCAAAGAGGACTGGCGCGAGGGAATGATCGGGGGGCCGTCCGCCTCGGGCGTCAACATGGCCGCCCCCGGCGACCCGCCCGAGAGCGCGATATAGGCGACCCCGGTGACCCCTTGGGATTCAAGCCGCGCCACCGTGTCGATTGCGACGGGAGTGGTGGCGTCAATCTCCAGTGCGACATAGGCCTTGCCGGGGTCCTTTTCCCAGATGCGGATGCCGGTCACGCTGCCCACAGCAACCCCATTGAACAGCACATCGGCAGATTGATCGAGGCCTGAGACATTCTCGAACAGCACGCCATATTGCGCATATTGCCGGTCGATCTGCACACTGGCGAGCCAAAGGAAAAAACCCAGGCCCCCCAGGATGCCGAAGATCGTGAAAAGCCCGATGATGATGAAATGCGCGCGGGTTTCCATCAGACAGCTTCCTTTTGCGCAAGAGCGGCACGGGCGCGGGGCCCTTTGAAATAGGCCTGCACCCACGGGTGATCGATATCCTGCATTTCCGCCATGGTCCCGGTGGCCACCACGCGGCCCTCGGCCAGCACCGCAATACGGTCGCAGATCGCATGCAGGCTATCAAGATCATGGGTTACCAGAAACACGGTCAGCCCCAACGCGCGGCGCAATTGCGCGATCAGCGCATCAAAGGCGGCGGCTCCGATGGGATCCAGCCCTGCCGTTGGCTCATCCAGAAACACGATCTCGGGGTCGAGCGCGATGGCACGGGCAAAACCTGCCCGCTTGCGCATCCCCCCCGAGAGTTCTGAGGGCATTTTGGTCAGCGCATGGTCCGGCAAACCCACCATGCGAACCTTGATCGCTGCCAATGCGGCGCGGGTATCAGCCGACAATTCCAGTTGCTCGCGCATCGGGGCCTCGACATTCTGCAAGACGTTCAGCGAGGAAAAGAGCGCCCCGTCCTGGAACATCACACCCCAGCGTTTGCGCAGGCGGCGGTAATCCTCGGCATTGGTGTCGCCTACGCTTTCGCCGAAGACGGTGATCTGCCCATCGGCGGGCGTCAACAGGCCCACAACCGCGTGCAACAAGACAGATTTGCCTGCGCCAGAGCCGCCAACAATCCCAATGATCTCACCTTTGCGGACATCCAGATCAAGGCCGTCATGGACCGTATGACGATCAAAACGGGTTACAAGGCCGCGCACGCTGATGATGGGATCATTGGGCATCAGATCTCCAGAACTGCAAAGAAGATGGAAAACAGCGCATCGGCCGTGATGACCAGAAAGATCGACAGGACAACCGAGGTTGAGGTCAGATGCCCCAGAGATTCCGCGTTGCCCTTGACCTGCATCCCCTCAAAGCAGCCCACGACTCCGATGATCAGCGCAAAGAATGGTGCCTTGATCAGGCCAACCCCCAGATGCCAGACATCCGTGTTGCTGACCAGGCGCGACTGGAACACGCCCGGCGAGACGCCAAGCTCGACCCATGACATCAGGGCGCCACCCAGCAACCCGGCAAAGTTGGCGATAATGCCCAGGATCGGCAGCATCACGATCAGGGCGATGACGCGCGGGGCGACCAGGACTTCAACCGGGTCCAGCCCCAGGGTGCGCATCGCGTCGATCTCTTCGCGCATCTTCATTGACCCGATGGCAGCGGTAAAGGCAGACCCCGACCGACCGGCGACTATGATCGCGGTCAGCAGGATGCCCAACTCGCGCAGGATCGAAATGGCGATCAGATCAACGACAAAGACCTCGGCCCCGAACTGGCGCAACTGTGCCGCCCCCTGAAAGGCCAGCACGACGCCAATCAGGAACGCCATCAGAGACACGATCGGCACGGCATTGAGCCCGACCTGATGCATATGATGCACAATTGCCGTCCATCTGATCCGCGACGGGCGCAGGAACAGGCCCAGTATCGTCGCCACGACGCGGCCCAGAAATCCGATAATGGAGAGGGTCTTTTGCGTGGCAGAAACGCTCTTGCGGCCCAGCTTTTCCAGAAGGTCCGCAAGGGAGGGTGTGGCGGCGTCAATCGTGCCGTCTGTCAGCATATTGCGGCGCAGGGTGTCGATCAGATCGTTTTGCAGGGGCGATGCCCCGGCAATTTCCGGGGACATCCCGGCGTCTTGCAGACGCCTTTCCAAGGTGACAACGGCCCAGGCCCCGGCTGTGTCGAACTTCGCCACGCGGGCCAGGTCAATCACATTGGCAGCTCCCATCCCCCAATCCACATCCTCGATCGTGCCGATCAGAAAATCCCCCTCAAGCGCGAAAACCCCGTCAGACAGGGTGATCTTCGGGCGCTGGAACTGGCCAGAGGTGCGCGAGGCGTCGGTATTCATATCAATGTCTTACGCGACCGAGGCCGGCGCTTCGTTGATCAAGGTCAATCCCGCATACCGCTACCAATAGTGAGGTTGGTGTGCGTCATCGGTGGCATGCAGGTGTCCGATCAGATTGGCCAGTGTGACCACGCCCACCAACTGATGATCATCGACCACCAGAAACTTGCGTGTCCCGGTCCGGGCAATCCGCGCCAGAAGGTCTGAGACCGGCATATCGGGCGGGATGGTCGCGGCCACGTCTAGCCCGGCAAAGACATCGCCCACGCGGGTGCTGGTCCAGTTTTCGCGATCAATCGCTGACAGCACATCCTTGTCGATCTGGCCTATCAGGACACCGTCGGCGACCACCGGGGCAAAGCTGACCCTTTGGTGCAGCATCGCCTGATTGACAAACTCCGAGAGGGTCAGTTCCGGCGACACAGTGACCGGGTTGCGGATCATCACATGCTGCGCCGTCTTGCCATCAAAGGCGGTCTGCATCAACTGGTTCTGAAAGGCCGACCGCGCCGCCGCCAGCACAAAGATCCCGATCAGGATATACCAAAGCCCGGCAGTCACGGCCCCCTGAAACAGCGCCAGTAAACCCAGAATGGTCAGGCCGTATCCAAAGAACGTGCCGGATTGTGCGGCCGTTCTGGTGGCACGCAACACGTCACCGTGGCGATGCCAAAGATAGGCGCGCAGCACGCGGCCTCCGTCCAATGGAAAGGCCGGAACCAGATTGAACACTGCGATGATGAGGTTGATCGTGGTCAGATAACCCAGCACCGTTGACAGGGCGACACCCCCTGATGCCAGGCTGGCGATGGCGGCCAGCAGTGCAAACCCGACGCTCAGGCACAGGCTCATCGCGGGGCCGGCCAGGGCAATCCACAGCTCTGCCCTGGCTGATGCCGGCTCTGCCTCCAATTCCGCGACCCCGCCGAACAAAAACAGTGTGATCCCTTTGATCCGCACCCCAAAACGGCGGGCGACAAGGGAATGGGCCAGTTCATGCAGCAGCAGCGACCAAAAGAACCCCAGCATCGCGATGATCGCCAGAAGCAGATAGGTCGCGGGGGTCTGATCCGGGATGGTGGCGGGAAAATACTGTGCGGAAAGCGTCCAGGTGATCAGCCCTGCAATCAGGAACCAGCTAAGGTCCAGTTTGATGTCAAAACCGCCCAGAGTAAAAAGTTTGACCGCGTTTGAGAACATAGCGAAGTCCCGTGTCTTGGGTCCGGTTACCACGCCCTGTCCTTTGCTGAATTGAGCAATATCAACTCGCCACCCTGAGCATGCGACGCCGACCTCGGACAGGGGTGGTCAGGTTTGGTGAATATAAGTGCCGGGCGCGTCACAAAGCGGGGGGTAATCGGCGCTGCCCATGTCGGGAGGGGCCGTCGGAGCCTCGCTGTGTTCTGCCAGCCAGCCAGCATATTCCGGCCACCATGACCCCGGCGAAACATCATTTTCGGCCACCCATGGGTCGGGCCCGTTGTAAAGGGCGCCGCGTGTTCGTTCAGCGATCCGGAAGTGCCGCCCGGGGTGGCCCGGCTCACTGATGATGCCGCCATTGTGGCCTCCGTTGGTCAGCACGAAGGTCAGGTCGCAGTTGGTAAAAAGCTTGGTCTTATAGACTGAGCGCCAGGGGGCGATGTGATCGGTTTCGGTTGCGATCACGAACATTGGCAGGTCGATATCCCTGAGCGCGATCACCCGCCCCTCGACGGCAAAACGCCCAGCGGTCAGCCGGTTCTCCAAGAACAGGCTCCGCAGGTATTCCGAATGCATCCGCGCGGGCATGCGCGTGGTGTCGCCGTTCCAGACCAGAATATCGCTGGGAAGATCATCCTTGCCCAGGAAATAGCGGTTCACCGCGCGGGAATAGATCAGGTCCTCGGCCCGGATCGATGCGAAGGTGCGGGTCATCTGCGGGCGGTCCAGATAGCCCTGTTCCCACATCATGTCCTCGACGAAGGCGACCTGGCTTTCATCTACAAAGAGCAGCAGCTCGCCCGCTTGGGCAAAATCGACCTGTGCGGCCATCAACGAAACCGAGGCCAGCCTGTCATCGCCATCGCGCGCCATCGTGGCCGCTGTTATCGCCAAAAGAGTGCCGCCCAGACAATACCCGTTGGCATGCACGGGGCGCCCGGGCATGATCGCGTTGATCACATCAAGGGCGGTCAGCACGCCGCGAATGCGGTAATCTTCTAGTGACAGTTCGGCTTGGTCCGCCGTGGGGTTGCACCAGGACATCATGAAAACGGTAAAGCCCTGCTGCACCAGATAGCCCACCATTGAATTATGGGGCGAGAGGTCCAGAACATAGTACTTCATGATCCATGCAGGCACGAAAAGGACCGGGTCAGGGTGTGTCGTTTCAGTCTGCGGGCTGTATTGGATCAACTCGAACAGGTCATTGCGAAACACCACTTTGCCGGGGGTGCAGGCCAGCTCCTTGCCAATCTCAAAGCCTTCGGGCGGGGGCTTGCGAACCTGCGTCAGCATTTGCATCAGATCTTCGGTAAAGTGCATTGCGCCCTCGACCAGATTGGCGCCGCGCTGGCGGGTGGTCGCCTCGATGATTTGGGGGTTTGTGGCGGGAAAATTTGACGGCGATACCAGATCAAGCATCTGCCGGATCTGGAACTTGGCCCTGTCGGCATCCTGCTTTTCCAGGCCTCGGATATCGTCGGTGGCATGATCCCACCAATCCTGCACGGCAAGAAACCCCTGTTTGAAAAGGTTGAAGGGCGGGGTGTCCCAGGCGGGATCGGCAAAGCGATGGTCCTGTGGCTTGGGCGTAAACGGGGCGATGTCCCCACCGGACCACAGCCCCACCCCATAGGCCATCACCTGAAATGCATTGGTCTGGGCATGTTCGATCAGTTCGAGCTGGCGACCGGGTGAACGGCTCAGGTGCAGCGACCAGTCGTGCCATGTTTCGGACATCGCATGGGGGGATATCCCCCCTGTCACCTTGGCCACCGCAGCGCGTATGGCCCGGTCAAGGTTGCGATGTGGATGCGGGGCGGGGGCGTCGCGCACCATAAGCGCGCTGCCAGGGATCACCGCAGGCAGGGATTGGTGCAGTTTTGCATGTGCATCGGTCATGGGTCACCTCCGGGTCTGCCAGGCGTCAGGACAACGGACAGCCTTGGCCGCGCTCGTTCACATTGCATTTGGTCAGTCACGCAGTGACTGCCTGATTGCCTCGATCCGCCGGGTCTTGGGCCGGGCCGGGGATCCGATCACCGTTTGCATCGAACAGCACCGCCTTGGTGTCGTCGAAATCAAAGGTGAGTGGTGCGTTCAGTTCAAACTCTTTTTGCCCCGTCAGCCGCAGTGTCATCAGATTGGCCTCTCCAAGATCGACAATCACATGCGTGTCCGTGCCAAGCCGCTCATAATGCAGGACATTGCCCGACAGGCGGCCCTTGTCGGCAATATGCAAATGCTCTGGGCGCAGCCCGATGCTGGTGGCCCCGGTCCCCCCGATTAGGTCATGTTCAATGAAGTTCATCGCAGGAGAGCCGATAAATCCGGCAACAAAGCGGTTGGCCGGCTTGTTATAGAGTTCCAGCGGCGCGCCCACCTGTTCAATCCGGCCCGCGCGCATGACAACAATGCGGTCGGCCAGTGTCATCGCCTCGGTCTGGTCATGGGTTACATTGATGATCGACGTGCCAAGGGTGCGGTGCAACCTTGCGATCTCGATCCTGGTGTTCATGCGCAGCCCGGCATCAAGGTTGGACAATGGTTCGTCAAACAGAAACAAGCGGGGCTGGCGCACAAGGGCACGGCCCAGGGCCACGCGCTGACGCTGGCCGCCCGATAGTTCGGCGGGCTTGCGATCAAGGTAGTCCTGCAATGACAGGATGTTGCTGACATCGGTGATGCGCCGGGCAATCTCGTCGCGGGACAGATGCGCCAGTTCCAGCGCGAATTCCAGGTTCTTGTAGACCGTCAGATGGGGGTAAAGCGCATAGCTCTGAAAGACCATCGCGATACCCCGTTGCGCGGGCGACATTTCATTGACGACTTCGCCGAACAGGGAAATCTCGCCCTCGTCTGGTGTCTCAAGCCCGGCCACGACCCGCAACAGCGTGGTTTTGCCGCACCCCGAAGGGCCGACCACGACGATGAACTCACCGTCGGCAATGTCGAGATTGACATCGCAAAGCACACGGTTGTCACCGTAGGATTTTTGAATATTGCGCAAACCTAACGCGATCATTCCGGCACCCATTCCCCAAGCTCAGCCGCATCTCCGGCCTATTTCACAGCAACGACCGTTTGCGCCGCATGGTGCAGCACTTTTTGTGACACGCTGCCCATCACGGCGCCTCTGATCTTGCCCAGGCCGCGGGACCCAAGGACAATCAGATCGGCCTCCTGTGCCTCTGCGGCATCAAGAATCTGATCGGCGTAGTCGCCGTTGCGGGTTGCGGTCTGGACATTTTGTGCGCCCTGTTCCTCGGCAAAGGATCTTGCGTAAGCCAGGAGTTGATCGCCCAGTGCCGCTGTCACGCGCATGGCACCCAGACTGTCCTCGCTGGCCGAAAACAGCTCGAAGGCGCCCGCGGTGGCATAGGTGGGCGGGGGCGTGACGGCTCTCTGGACGTGTTCGGCGATATGCTCGACCTCGGCCATTCGCACCATTTCTTCGGCCGGGTGCCCATGCATCAGCACATGCACGATATAGAGGTCGGCCTCCAGTTTGGTTGCCAGCTCAGACGCCACATCAAGGGCCCGGCGGCCGTTGTCCGACCCATCATAGGCCAATAGAATCTTGCGGATCATCGGATGTCTCCCTTTCAGCATCACATGGGCAAGCCTAGCAGCGCCGGGCGCTTGCGGATTGACGCGGATCAATCGTTGTTGCCGTGGAAAACCAGGCCTTCGCGTGGAGAGGGCTTGTATTCCCACCTTCGAGGTCTTTGATAACTGAGGTCTAGAAACCGACCACAAGAAGGAGCGATGGAATGTCAGGTCTGGGAATGGGTTTCGGCGGCCTGTGGATGATTTTGATTTTGGTTCTTGTCGTACTGGCGATAGCCGCTCTCATCAAATATCTGCGTAAGTAAACTGATAGGAAAACCAATGAGCTACACAATTGATCGCGTCATCGAGGGCGCCAGCATGGACGAAGTAGAGGGCCGGTCCCGCAAGGCTCTCGCTGATGCCGGTTTTGGCGTCCTGACCGAGATTGACGTCAAGGCGACGATGAAGAAGAAAATCGACAAGGACATGGCCGGATACCTTATTCTTGGGGCCTGTAACCCCAACATGGCCTGGCAGGCGATTGGACTGGAGCCAAAGGTAGGCGCCATGCTGCCCTGCAACGTCATCCTGCGCGAGACCGCAAACGGGGTCGAGGTTTCAGCGGTTGATCCGCAGGCCTCCATGGCTGGGATCGATAACGGTGACTTGCAACAGGTGGCAGGTCAGGTACGCGACATGCTGCGCGACGCCGTAGCGGCGATTTAACCGACGCCGCCAAACCGGGGTCTTCCTGCGTTGTCAAGTGGGCGATCCCGGGGGCGAAACGTCTTGGGCATCCTAGTCCATTGGTGCCAAAGCGCCGTTTGCAAATGCCGCTGCCAATTCGTCGGCATCAACGGCTTCATCTTGGTTGGTGTCCAATGCGGCGTATTCTGCCTCAGTCAGGTCAGGATACTCGGTACGCATCTCTTTCAGCGAATACAGCCCGTCCTGATCGGTGTCCATTTCATGGGCGATGGCGGTTGAAGCAATCGCAACAACACTGATCGCGGCGGCAAGGGCAAGCGGAAGTCTTTTCATGATCGTCTCCTACATTATCTCAGGAAATGGATAGGCTACCCATCTCTCTGTATCTAAGACGCTGGCGCGCGCGAAAGATTACCTCTGAGGAGTGAAAAATTGTGCCCTGAGAGGCGATTATCAAAGCGGCAGAGGGCCGACCTTCGATCCGGACTGGGTGGCATCATGCGCGCCATGCTGACACCAGACGCAATCGCAGTTGAGATGGTCACAGCTGGGGTCCCTCAGCGGTGCGCGATAGCGGAATTTGGCAAGCGGAAACAGCAGCCGGCGCGCCACAGAAAGCCCATAGGCATGGCCCAGCATGTCGGCAGGATTGCCCCGGCCAAGTTTGCCGATCAGATAGTCAACACCGCGTGCGCCTGTGTGATTGAACAGGAATCGGTTGACCACGCCCGCCCGCAGGCCGGGTTGCAAATCGCGTTGCCAGGCCCTGGTGTAATCGGTGCCGTGGATCAGGCTTTCCGCCGCCAACCGGCCCGAGCGCATCGCATAGCGTAGCCCAAAGCCTGCGAGCGCGTCCTGTAACCCCGCGTGTTCGCCGATAACGGGATATCGGCCCTGTATCGCCGTGCGCGGCAATCTGACGTTGCCGAACCCGCCAAATCCGCGAGGGTTCTGCATCTGCAATCCGGCATGGCGTGCAAAGAAGGCCACGGTGGCTGAAAGATATTTGGCCTGATCGTGGAAACCGGTGAACATGCAGCTGGCCACCGTGCCGCGCCCGCGATGGACCAAAAGGTAGGCGTAGCCCTTTGGCGCAAGCTCTGGCCCGAAGGCCAACCAGGCGCCATCGGCCATGTCGGTATCAAACACATGCCCTACGGCGATGATATCCGCCCGCCGCGGCCCCCCGGCCAGAACGGTGTTTTCTGACGGGGTTCTGACGCGATCATTGAACCGGACCTCCGCGCCTGCCGCGCGCGCCTGATCCAGCAGCGCCCGATCAAGCGTCCCCGGGGCGCTGCCACGCCGTAACAGGTAGAATAGCGGTCGCTCTGCGGTGACAGAGTGCGGCTTGGCATGGCTGTCGAACACCACGCCGTCACGGACGCCATGGTTTGCGAAATCGGCGGCAATGCCAGATACGGCCAGTTCTGCCAGCACGTCCTGCGGATCAGTCCAGTTTTCCAGCCCCTGAAAATCGTCGTGAAACCTGTGCCCCACATCGCCGTGCCACTCGCGCACGACGACCCCGCGCCCGGCCTTGGCCAATACGATGGCGCAAGCAAGACCCGCAGGCCCGGCGCCGACGATCTCGATATCAGGTGGTGAGGTCATGTCAGATCCGGGTCCCGGCGATAGCGCCGCTAGATCGCGGCACCTCCGCGGCCCCGGGACGGGCGCTTGCGACGGGATCCAGCCCTTTGCAATCGTTCATCTTCACCTCTCCCCAACGACCCATGCCGGAGGACCGGGAATGGCCCTCCGGCATGGCCAAGCGACCACTTTGGCCCACGCCGCCGCCGCGGGTCGGCGTCAAACCCGACGGCTTCCCACGATGCCAATGGCAATCAGCAAGAGCGCACCTGCACCATAGGCGACCAGCATCCAGGTTGGCAGGTAGTAGGTCATATAGACGTCCCAGCCGATCCAGCTCAGGCTTTTTGTCACCAGCGACGGCGTGCCGCCCAGAGATCCGCCCAATGTTCCGGTGATGGTGATGACCATGGCACCGATGGTCGCCAGCACAAGGGTGATCCAGCGTTGCGCACCGTCAAACAGGTGCCGACGGAACCGATAGCCAAGCACGCTCATCACGGTCCAGTAGCTGAGTGTCCAGGTGGCCAGCATGATGTGGTTGCGCCCCAGCGGGCTTTCGGTAATCGCCGACCAGGGGTAGATCGTCAGACCCAACCCGTAAGTCACAAAACCAGCGAGAGTTCCGAGCGCCGCCAAAGGCCAGATCGCCTTTTGCAGACGCACCGCGAACTGTGAATCCGAAAGTGAACGGATCAGGATGAACAGATAGGCCGCCATCCAGAGCGCGACCGGAAAGTGCGCCACGAGGATGTGATAGACCGGGCTGAGCGACCAGGAGGGCTCGCCCACCACTTCAACCTGGACCCCGGCGTCCGCGCCATGCGCCAGCGCCGCCCCGGCACCCAAAAGCCCTAGGATAGTGGCAGTGAAAGCAATGCGCCGAATGCGCTGTTGAGCGGGTATCATGGGATTGTCCTTCGGAATACCGGAGATGCCGGTCTGTGTTGGGGTTTGTCGGGTCATTGCGCTTTCTCCTCGCGGCGGCGCATCAACAGGTTGACGTTGATACCCAAGCCCGCAATCAGGCCAAGACTGACGAACAATGTCCAAAGCCACTGCCTGCGGATTTCATCGGCGAATTCCATCTGCACACCATAAAGCGCCAGTTGTTCTTCGCTGTGGCGCGAGGCCACGGGCACACGCTGAGCGATCCGATCAGCGCCAGGGTGTTGGCGTGCATCGGTGAGCCGACCCCAGGTCACCTGACCGGGGTAATACATGGTGATTTCCGTCCAGGGCTGGGTCCAGTCGGGCGTGTCACCCTCAAAGCGTTCGGCGACCATCTGGGCGGGCTGTTCCAGCCCCAATGAGACCGGCAGCGAGACATAGTGCCAGCGCATAGTCGAGGCGTTGCGGAAAACCGAAAAGGCCAGATCGTAGTTACCGCCGTCGCGAAAGATCTTGTCCTCAAGCGGGTTGCCGGTGTCCATCGCCCGCACCAGCGTCACATCCCAGAACCCGTTGCGCCAGCGCGCGGCAGAGGGCATTGCCACGTCGGCGCGCGATCCGGTTTCGGCCTGCAGCATCCGGCGCGGGATTGTGTCTCCGTTCTTCCATTGCCTGTCAGGATCGAAAGGCACCGCTGTTTCGTTGCTGAGGTAGTAGACGTCATTGAAGCCGACCTTGCCGCTTGTCACATCGTCGATGTTCAACGCGCCACCGGACACTTTGGCCGGATCAAACATGAACTTCGGCTGGTTCAGCGCATCGTCCCAGTTGGTCGCATAAGGCCCTGTACCTTCGTCGCCGCCGCGTTCTTCGGCGACAAAACCGTCATCGCCCAGCGCGATCGGGTTCGACCGGCTTGAGCGCCATTGCCACAGATCGAGAAACTGGCCTGCCGCACGCAGGGTCTCCAGATCGCTCTGAGGTTTCACGCTGTCAAAATCATTCGGGTCTGTACGGGTCGAAGGCAGGTATTTGGTGCGCTCTTCGTCGGTTTCAGGCACGCCTGTGAAGGTCGTCAGCCCGTCGCCGATGGTGATATAGCCACCATAGCGGCTAAACATCGGGACCGAGCCGTCGTCGATCATCATCGCCACCCGGTCTTCGACCAGAAAATCGGGATCAGGGCCAAGGACTTCGCCGCCGCGCTCTTCCCAATTGCCGTCCTGATACACCAGCACGTCATTGAAGATGCTGGGGCGCTCGACCGGCCAGCGATAGCGGAAATAGATGTTCTCGCCGTCATAGGCGGCCTTGACCTGAAGCTCTGTCAGCAATTCATCGGGGATGACGATGTTGCGCTCCGGATCGTCTCTGACGATCCCTGTGCCGTGAGTTATCCAGCCAAGAACCAGCAGCCCGGCAAAGAGCGCGGCTGATCCGGCAAGGTATTTCGTCTGCATTTTCGTCTGCCTTTCAGGTGTGTTCACAGATGCATCAGCCGCCATGGGCTACTGACGCCGGAATTTTTTTCGGGTTTCGATTGAGATTGCGGTGCCGTGTGGCAAGATGCGGGTGATGCTCGTGGTGACGAGGGCGGCGGACATCATCACTGCGATCCAGTTCTCTGCGAGCCATTGCATGTCATTTTCCTTTTGTCTGACGCAGCGCGCCCATTCGTTGGGTGCGCCGACGCCTTTTTTGTTCGGGGCGTTGGCTTAACAGACGCCCCCAGCCGCCGCGCGTTACAGTGCGTGTGAAAATTTCCTGCGCGGATCGTTCAGTCTGATCGCCGTAATGACAGGGCGCGGCGCGCGTCTTTTCTGGCAGATGCCTAGCTTTTGAACGGGAGGAAGAAGCATGTGTGCATATCGAGTTGGGCCGTTGCCCAAGCTGAGAAAGTGCCGCGAAGCGTCAGATTGGCCTGATCCAAAAGGCCTGGATGATGACGCTCTTTTGGCACTCATCGACCGTGTCACTGAAACTTTTCTTGAGTATCTTGAACCACTTGACGCCTTTATCTTGTCGCGTGCCGACTTGCAGGGTCATCCGGTCGCGCGGATCATACGTGAGACAGGCCTTGCCGAATTTGAAGTCGTCGGGCGATTGCGTGCGTCCCGGCAGTCCCTCTGCCGGTTTGTCATGCGTTCGCTCTCGCCGGTAGAAGCCGCGTGTTAGGTGGCCGGGTCGGTCATCACGAAATCTTGAATGAATGGCGCTGAATTCCCATCCCGTCCCCTCAGGGCAAAACGCGCTTGCGGTGCCCCGGCCGGCGGTTTGCGTGCAATTCCCGGTGGTAAATGCGCAAGCCGTGTCCTAGGGTGGACCGACGTTCAGTTGATCCTTCACGCTCTTGCCAGAAAGACCACCCATGTGTTTGTCCGCCGAAGTCAGCTTTGCCGCCAGCGTTTTCCTTGTGGGTGGAGGCACGGCGATTTCCGCCATCGCCTGGCAACGAAATAAACGCTATTTCCCGTTGGCCCTGATGCCCGTATTCGCCGGCTTGCAGCAATTCACCGAGGGTTTTGTCTGGGTCGGCATGAACGGGAACGACCCTCTGACGGTGCTTTGGGGGGCCATGGGTTTTATCTTCTTTACCTGGTTCATGTGGCCGATCTGGGTGCCGTTTTCAGTTTACGTGCTGGAGCCTGACGACAGCCCCCGCAAGCGGCTTTTCCTGATATTTGCGCTGATTGGCCTGGGGTTCGGGCTGTTGCTTTACATCCCGCACGGCCTGAATAGCGACATGGTGGTTGTCGAGGTCAACAACCAGTCGCTCGCCTATGAAAAATCCATGTGGCTTGACTTCATGATGCCGCGCTGGCTGACAAACCTGATTTATCTGTCCCTGATTATCGTGCCGCCGGCCTTGTCCCGCTACAAGCATGTGCGCCACTTCGCCTTGACGTTGGTGGCGGTTGTCGTGGTTGATATTGCGTTCCTGCAATACGCCTATATCTCGTTCTTCTGCCTGTTGGCGGGGCTGGCGACCCTGCATCTGGTCTATATTATCCTGACCAATAAATGCGCCCGTGAATGCCCCGAATTATTCGGATAGGTCGGGGTGTACCGAGGCAAATGATGTCGCTGCACGCAGTGCCGGGTTCTGCCCGGGCTCAAAAGCTCTCGGCTCTCGGCTTACAGCGCCACGACAAGATCGGGGTATTCGTTCCTTAGCGCGGCAATCACCGGTGCAAGCGCGATTGCCTCCTCGCTGTGGAAAACGCCCGAACCGGGACTGGCCGTCAGAACCTGGCGGGTCGTTTCGGCGGCGACGATGGCGGTCATCCGGGCCTCATCGCGGCCGACGACGCCAATGGTTACTTCCTGCGATCCATCCCTGGCAAGGCCGCGCGCCTGAACCGCGACGCCACAGATGTCCGAGCCGATGTGAACATGCATGAATAGCCAGACACCGACCTTCCGCCAGAATGTCCGGCGCATCAGACGACCAAGACCGGCCCTGATGGATACGGCAAACAGCCAGGTCGAGAGGCGGTTCTCGAACCGGACCCAGGTTGAGACGGATGGTACCGCCAGCGTGCGCCCGATGACGTGCTGGTCGGAAAAGTTGAAGCGATAGGCGGCGCGTTTGCCGCCCTGTCCCGGCAAGAGAAGGGCGATGCTATCGCCGAAGCTCTGCACGCGCCGGGCGGTGCCGTTTTCCCTCACTTCATAGGTGGCATCCAGATTGTCGAACATCCATTCGACCGCAGCCTGGCCGTGTCGGTCGCCCAGCCCGAATTCGATCAGAATATCGATCCGGTCCAGCCGCTCCATCATTGCTTTCGCGCGGGCCGCCAGCAAATTCGTCAACCCTGGCGCGGTGCCGACGCTGAGAACCGCTGCGGCCCCGCTGGCTTTGGCAATCCCGTCAAGGGCGTCGATCTGCGACAGGAATGCGTGGTTGGCGCTGATGTCCACATAGTGAATTCCACGCGACAGGCATGGCGCGACAAACCGGGTGTCGGTCTGGTCAAGGCACATCAAGACAAGCGCCACGTCATGCAGCGTATCGCCTGCATCCGCCGCGAAAGCATCCACGGCGCGGCCTTGCGCGCCATGGCCCACCTCGGCGGCGGCCATTTTCGCCTTGCTCAGGTTCCGCCCGGCGATCGTGACGCGCCCTGGGAAAACCGGCGCCAGCCGTTCGGCGATGGCACGGCCAACCTGACCGTAGCCGCCGATGATCAGTATCTTGCCGTCGTTCGCTGGCAGCGACAGCCTCGGCTGAGACGGCATCTTTTCAACGCTGGACATCCTATGCATCCAAATCTGACCGACCTGTCAGGCATAAATGGGCCCGCAGATGCTAGAGGGCAAGGCATACTTGCCGTCGGAGCTGGCCGGGCAAGTTGATCTTGCCAGTTGGCCTGAACGATTTTGCCATCACAAACAGCCGGTTGGTGCGTTGCGCAGCACCTACTTGGCACCAGACCTGCAACAATCGTGAACCCAGTATGGCCCAGGGCGGCAACCGGTCCGCCAGAAAGCTGGTGATGTCCGCGCCGTTCGGTAAATCGACCCGAACCGAGGCCGGGGCCATGCGCATAACACATCCTTCATACAGAAATGGTGTCCTGTCCGAAGTACAGACCGCGACGAAGAAGGAAGATCGCTTGCAGAATTCCAATGAGTTGACATCGCGAGGGCGCGCCGAGCTTGTCGAAACCCGCAATAAGTCACGAGGGCTTTATTGGGTCGTTGCGGTTTTCAGTTTCTTCGTGAACCTGCTGATGCTGACAGGCCCTCTCTATATGCTCAATATCTATGACCGGGTTCTCAGCTCGCGTTCATTTGAAACCCTGCTGGCCCTGTCAGTTCTCGTGGCGTTTCTTTACGCGATGATGGGTATCCTTGATTTCGTGCGGGGCCGGATCATGGGCCGCGTCGGAGCAAGGTTCCAGTCTGACATGGACCGGCGCGTGTTCGGGGCTGTGTTGAAAGCGACCACCAATAGCCGCGCCCCAAGAGAGGCCGCGACGGGCCTGCGGGATCTTGAGGCCATTCAGCGGCTAATCACCTCTCCTGCGCTGATGGCGCTTTTTGACCTGCCCTGGGTGCCGCTCTTTTTCCTTGGCATCTTCATTTTCCATCCGTTGATGGGCATCCTTGCGGTTGTCGGCGCGATCATTTTGCTGGTGGTTGCCCTGCTCAACCAGTTTACAACCCGCAAGCTGCTGGAAGCCGCAAATGCGGCCGGTTTTGCCTCTGAGCAGTTAGGGACGCATATCCGCGCGGAAAGCGAAATGGTCCATTCATTGGGCATGCGTGAGGCCGCATTTGATCGCTGGCAACTGGCACGTGGTAGATCGCTCGACAGTGCGATTGGTGCCGCAGATGTCGCGGCCAGATTTACCGCCATGACGAGATCCTTTCGATTGTTCCTGCAGTCGGCCATGCTCGGCCTGGGGGCCTATCTGGTCTTGATCAATCAGCTGACTCCGGGCGCAATGATTGCAGGTTCCATTCTTCTGGGCCGGGCCCTGGCACCGATTGAAATGCTGGTCGGGCAATGGGCCGTATTTCAGCGCGGACGCGAAGGCTGGCGTAATCTGTCGGTTTTGCTGGGTCATGTGCCGGCTGATGAACCACGCACGCAACTGCCAACCCCGAAAGCGTCTCTTGTTGCCGAACAGGTCACCGTGGTGCCTCCGGGCGAACAACAGGCGGCGCTGCGCCTGATCAGTTTTGCGGTTTCCCCTGGCCAGGCTGTTGGCGTGATCGGGGCCTCGGGTTCGGGCAAATCCACGCTGGCGCGGGTCCTGACGGGTGTCTGGAAACCGGCAGGTGGCAAAATTCGGTTGGATGGGGCCGCGCTGGATCAGTTCGATCCTGACGTACTGGGACGCCACATCGGTTATCTGCCACAGCGGATGCAGCTATTTGATGGCACGATCAAAGAGAATATCGCCCGTATGTCGATGGCACCCGATGACGCCAAAGTCATCGCGGCGGCGAAAACTGCCGATGCACATGAGATGATCCTGAAGCTGCCCGATGGCTATGATACCCCGGTTTCGGCGGCCAGCGGACGCCTGTCAGGCGGTCAGATTCAGCGGATAGGACTGGCCCGCGCCCTTTACGGGGACCCGGTGATTGTTGTTCTCGACGAACCCAATTCAAACCTTGATAATGATGGCTCTGTCGCTTTGAACAGTGCGATCAAGGGCCTGAAGGCAGAGGGCAAGGCCGTCCTGATTATGGCGCATCGCCCTTCGGCCATTCAGGAGTGCGACCTTCTGCTTGTGCTTGAAAACGGTGCCCGGCGGGCCTTTGGACCCAAAGACGAGGTGCTTGCAGAAATGGTCAGGAACCATGGTGATATCAAACGCAGCGCCGGTAAATCAGGAGGCGTGTCGTGACGAACCAAACTGCACAGCGTTGGTCTGCCCGCAGGCATCTGATTATTGGGGGACTGACGCTCTTGGTGCTTGTCGGTGGATTTGGCACCTGGTCGGTGAAGGCGCAGATCAACGGTGCTGTCATCAGCACGGGTCAGATCGAGGTGGACCGAAACAGACAGGTCGTGCAGCACCCAGACGGCGGTGTTGTCGAAGAGATCGCTGTTGATGAAGGAGACTCGGTTCAGGCGGGTGATCTGTTGCTGCGCCTTGATGCGACCGTCCTGCAATCCGAACTGGCGGTGGTTGAAGGCCAGTTGTTTGAAATCCTTGCGCGTCGGGCGCGACTGGAGGCTGAGCGCGACAACGGGTCTGAATTGCAATTCAGCAATGTCCTGCTTGAGGCCCGATCCCCGGATGTCGAGGCGCTCTTGTCTGGTCAGCAGCGCCTGTTTGAAGCGCGTGTTGAAACCAATCTCAGTGCCGTCGAACAACTGACCCAGCAGCGCGCGCAGATCGCCAGCCAGTTGGCCGGGATTGCAGCGCAGCAGGCCGCTCTTTCGACACAGCGCGATCTGATTGCCCAGGAACTGGCGGATCAGCAAACTTTGCTTGACCGGGGCCTGTCCCAGGCAAGCCGGGTGCTGGCATTGCAGCGCGAAGAGGCAAGCCTGCTTGGTGCGGCAGGTGAACTGACCGCACAGGGCGCACAGGCCGCTGAACGAATGACTGAAATTGACCTGCAAATCCTCGGGCTGTCCTCATCGCGTCGGGAAGAAGCGATAACCCGCCTGCGCGACCTGCAATTCAACGAATTGGAACTCTCTGAGCGGCGGCGCACCCTTCGCCGTCAACTGGACCGGTTGGATATCCGCGCGCCGGTGTCGGGCATTGTGTATGGGCTGCAAGTCTTTGCGCCGCAGTCGGTCATCCGGCCAGCCGATCCGGTGCTTTTCCTGATCCCTCAGGATCGTCCACTGGTCATCGCCACGCAGGTGCAGGTTGTCGATGTCGATCAGATATTTGTCGGACAGGACGTAACCTTGCGTTTTCCGGCCTTTGATCAGCGCCGCACGCCAGAGCTACAGGGGAAAGTCACTTTGATCTCGGCGGATGCGTTCCAGAACGAAACATCCGGCCAGTCCTACTACCGCGCAGAAGTGCAGTTGGCGGACGGCCAGTTGGCGCGGCTGCCCGCGGATATGACCCTGATCCCCGGTATGCCGGTTGAGGCATTCGTGCGTACCGCAGATCGCAGTCCGCTGGATTTCCTGATCAAGCCTCTGTCAGACTATTTTGCCAATGCGTTTCGCGAAACCTGACAGCCAGACGCGGTGTCGAGGGACGCTGGCAATGCCGACTTTCTTGAACGGAGCTTCCGATCACAAAGGCATTCATCATGTCTGGTCGGTCACGACAGGAAGCTACACGCCTCTGCCGGGCATGGTTGACGCGCTGGCCCATCTTGAACGGTTGGTACAGATGGAATTCTGGAAGGTCTTTCCCATGGCTGAGAATGACCCCAAGGACCTGGCTGCGCGACACCGCGATATCCTCCCCTATCTCAAAGAGGCGATCCATAAATGCCGCGAGGCAGGACGGTATGTTGAGGCAAAGAATTTCCCTGAGTGTATGTTGGGTGATCTTGGTGATTGTCCGTCGTCAGGGATTTTGGCACAGATGGCTGCGTGAACTAAGAGAGGGCCTGGCTCATCTGGTTCGTTTGATTATGCGGCGGATTTGCGATGAAGCAAGCGTCGCGTTTCGATGGTCTGTCG